>WNFM01323529.1_pt1 | contig 72588 bp, 65 predicted proteins | sample 5400271 | NCBI WGS metagenome assembly WNFM01 (sample SAMN13153352, study PRJNA577476) | soil metagenome | isolation source: 60 cm saprolite on Douglas fir-dominated hillslope | place: USA:California | collected 2013-09-17
CCTCGCGCCATCCAAAGCGCATGAGCCCCGAATCCATCCTGGAGTATCCGCACGCCGCGCCGCCGGCGCCCGGCGACACGCTGCAGGTCGCGCCCGGCGCGCACTGGCTGCGCATGCCGCTGCCCTTTGCGCTCGACCACATCAATCTCTGGCTCCTCGAAGACGGCGAAGGCTGGACCTTCATCGACTGCGGCATCGGCGACGACGTCACGCGCGCGCTGTGGGAGCGTATCTTCGCCGCACGCATCGCGGGGCGTCCGGTCAGGCGCCTCATAGTCACCCACCATCACCCCGACCATGCCGGTCTGGCGTCGTGGCTCACCGAGCGCACCGGCGCCGAGTTCTGGATGCCGCAGGCGGAGTATTTCGCCGCGCACGCGATGCGCGAAGGAAGCGCGGGTTTCGGCTTCGACAACGTGGTGGCCATGTTCGTGCGCAACGGACTCGCCGGGGAAAGGCTCGAGCTCATGAAGCAGCGCCGCACCAACTATCGCAGTCGGGTGCCCGGTTTTCCCTCCGGCTACCGGCGCTTGATGGACGGGCAGACGCATCGCATCGGCGGCCGCGATTGGAGAGTCATCATGGGTTACGGCCATGCCCCCGAGCACGCAGCGCTCTACTGCGAGGAGCTCGGAGTCCTCATCTCCGGCGACATGGTGCTCCCCAGGATCTCGACCAACGTCAGCGTGTGGGCGAACGAGCCGGAGGGAAATCCGCTCGCGCTTTTCCTCGATTCCCTGTCCCGCTACGCAGAGCTGCCCGCGACGACGCTCACGCTGCCCTCGCATGGGCTGCCCTTCCGGGGTTTGCGCGAGCGCATCGCGCAGCTGCAGGAGCACCACCGCCTGCGCCTCGCCGAGCTCCATGAAGCCTGCGAGACGCCGAAGGCTGCGGTGGACGTGCTCGATACCCTGTTTCGGCGCAAGCTCGATACGCATCAGCTGTTCTTCGCCATGGGCGAGGCGATGGCTCATCTGCACTTTCTCCACTGCGATGGGCGCCTGAAGCGTTCGATCGGCGCAGATGGCGTGGTTCGCTACGCTCAAAGCTAGCGACATGCCCGCAACGCAGTCCTCACCCGATCCCGCCCAGAGCGCGAAGGTATTCGCAGAGGTCGCGGAGCGCTCCAGCCGCCTCCTGGGGGAATTTCTGAAGCGCCAGGCCGACGGCCCCGGCGTCGCCACCAGCGACGAATTCGGAATCGCCCGCGCGTTCATGGATCTTTCAGCGCGCATGCTGGCCGATCCCTGGAAGCTCGCGGAGATGCAGGCGAAGATGTTCTGGGATCACGTGGCTCTCTGGCAGTCGACGATGCAGCGCATGCTGGGAAAGGATGCCCTGCCCGTCGCCGAGCCGGCCAAGGGGGACAACCGTTTTCGCGAGGCCGACTGGCGGGACCAGTTCCTGTTCGACTACGTCAAGCAGTCCTACCTCATCGCTGCACGCCACATGCACGATGCGGTCTCCTCCGTCGAGGGCTTGCCCGAGGAGACGCAGAAGAAGGTGAACTTCTACACGCGCCAATATATCGACGCGCTGTCGCCTTCGAACTTCGCTCTCACCAACCCGCAGGTGCTGCGCGAGACTTTGCGGTCTGGCGGGCAGAATTTGGTCCGCGGCTTGAATAACCTCCTCGCCGACATCGAGCGCGGCGGCATCCGCATGACCGACGAAAAGGCGTTCAAGCTCGGCGGGAATGTCGCCACCACCCCCGGCAAGGTGGTCTTTCAGAACGAATTGATGCAGCTCATCCAGTACGCCCCGAGCACAGAAGCAGTCTTCAAACGACCGCTTCTCGTCATTCCGCCCTGGATCAACAAGTATTACATCCTCGATTTGCGCGAGAAAAATTCCTTCGTCCGCTGGGCAGCGGGGGAGGGGCACACGGTGTTCGTCATCTCCTGGGTCAACCCGGACGGGCGCTATGCCGGCAAGACCTTCGATGATTACATGGTCGAGGGACCGCTTGCGGCGCTCGATGCGATCGGCCAGGCGATCGGCGAAAAGGAAGTGAACGTCGTCGGCTACTGCCTCGGCGGGACGTTGCTCGGAGCCACATTGGCGTGGATGGCGGGAAAAGGCGACCGGCGCGCGGCCTCGTCGACGTTCTTCGCGTCGCTGCTCGATTTTTCCATCCCGGGCGAGCTCGGGGTGTTCATCGACGAGGCGCAGGTCGAGAACCTGGAGCGCCGCATGCAGGAGCGCGGCTACCTCGAGGGCTCCGAGATGGCGGCCACCTTCAACATGCTGCGCGCGAACGACCTCGTCTGGTCTTTCGTCGTCAACAACTACCTGCTGGGCAAGGATCCGTTCCCCTTCGACCTCTTGTACTGGAACTCCGATTCCACGCGCATGCCGGCGAAGATGCACAGCTTCTACCTGCGCGAGATGTACCTCGCCAACCGGCTCAAGGATCCCGGGGGCATCACGCTCGGCGGCGTTCCGATCGACCTCAGGAAAATTGCGATCCCCGCCTGTTTCGTTTCCACCATCGAGGACCACATCGCGCCGTGGAAATCGACTTACAAGGGCGCGCGCATCCTCTCCGGTCCCATCCGGTTCGTGCTCGGGGGCTCGGGGCACATCGCCGGCATCGTGAATCCGCCGTCGGCAAAAAAATACGGCTACTGGACGCGGTCGCAGCTGCCCGAATCCGCCGAGGAATGGCAGGCGGGGGCGAGCTGGAACGAAGGTTCTTGGTGGGTCGACTGGCAGGCCTGGATCGCCGGCCTGAACGGGCCCGACCGGGTGCCGGCCCGCGTCCCGGGCGCGGGCGCGCTGCAGGCTCTCGAGGATGCTCCGGGGTCTTATGTGACCGTGCGCCCTTGAGCAGAGAGCCTTCCGGGAGAACTACCCGGGAGGATGACGCGGGTGGCCCGCCGCGCGCCGGCGGGTGCCGCGTGCAGACGGCGTCGACGGGTCTCGCCCCGGGTCCCCTCACAGAGGGAGACCGCGCGCTTTTCGCGGCGCGCGCGCGAACAGCCGGTCGAACAGCCAGCGCGGCAGGCGGCGAAGCGCAAAGGACACGAGCGCCATCTGCCAGGGAATGACCGCGAAACGGCGCTTCCTGGCGATGGCGCGGGCAAAGCGCGGTGCCGCTTCGTCCGCGCCGATGATGAACGGCATGCGGTAGCGGTTCGACGCGGTCATCGCGGTGCGGATATAGCCGGGACAGATCGTGACTACGGCCACGCCCGAGCCGCCGAGCTCCACGCGCAGACTCTCCAGATAGGTGATTGCCGCCGATTTGGAAGCGCTGTACGCGCCTCCGCCGGGCAGGCCGCGAAAGCCGGCGACGCTCGCGATGCCGACCAGCGTGCCGCCGCCACGCGCACGCATCGGCGCAACAAACGGCTGAAACGTCGCGGCCATTCCGAAGACGTTCGTGTCCATGATCTTGCGGAAGGCGGGAAGGTCCTCCGGATTCTCGGTTGAGGTGCCGACGCTGATGCCAGCATTCGCGATCACGATGTCGGGTACCCCGAACCGCTCCGTGAAATCCGCCGCCGCGGCCTGCAGGCTGGCGGCGTCGGTCACGTCCACTTGGTAGCAGGACCCGGCGCAGAGCAGGCTCGAGAAGAGCGCCCGTGTCGGCGCGAGCCGTCTTGCGCACAGGCCGAGAATTGCCCCCTGGCGCGCGTAGTGCGTCGCGAGTGCGGCGCCGATCCCGCTCGATGCGCCGGTGATGAAGACCTTGGGCCCGGGTGACACTGGTGGGCTCGGGCGCACGCGGCTCGACGGCCACGCTAGGGTTTTGCTCTTGCGAGTTGCCTGCGGGTTTCCCCGATCAGAAAATCGGCGGCGGCCAGCATTGCCTTGCGCGACGTGGTCGCGACGACGAGGTAGCGGCCCTGCACGGCCAGAGTCGGTACTCCGTCGAGTCGGTAGGCGCGGCTCATCTGCGCCGCGCGGCGCAGCTTGCTTTCGACCGTGAACGAGCGGAAAGCGGCGTCGTATCTGGCCATGTCCACGTTCTGCGTGGCAAGCCAGTCCGCCGTCCATTTGGCGAAGGCATCGCCGCGAAGCCTCACGCCGCCCTGCTGATGGATGGTGTCGAACAAAGGTCTATGCAGCCGCTCGAGCTCTCCGATGGCCTCAAGCGTGTAGAAAATCCGGGCATCGATCGCCCAGTCGTCGTTCAGAATTCCCGGAATGCGCTTGAGCTGAACGTCACGCGGCAATCGCTTAGCCCAGGATTCGAGGTCGGGCTCCAGCGCGTAGCAGTGCGGGCAGCGGTACCAGAAGAACTCGAGCACTTCGATCTTGCCCGAGGATTCGACCGCCTGTGGCGGCTTCAATTCGATGTAATTGACGCCCTCGACCGGCGAATCTTGAGCGCACGCGGCAAAGGCAAGGAACAGGCCGGAAAAGGCGCTCAGCAGACGAAAAACCATGGGGCTTCTCCTTGGGGTGACTCAATTCTTGGCAACATCGGTGATTCTGACCAGCGACGCGTCCACTCCGTTCAGTGTCAGCTGTTGCCGGACGCGGTTGATCTCGTCCACGCGGGTGTAAGGCCCGAGCCGCACTCGATACCACACGCCTTTTTCGGCGAGATTGGCCGGCTCGACGCTCGCCTCCAGGCCCATCAACGCCAGCCTTGCCTTGAGGTTGTCTGCATCGGCCGGGTTCTGGAATGAGCCAGCTTGGAGGAAATAGCTGTCCTTGAGTGCGCCGGGCTTGCCGGCTTGCTTGGCCGCCTCCCGTATCTGGCGTTCGGTGACCGGCTCTTCCCGTCCGGGCAGGATCCGGTAGAAATCGAAGCGAGGCTTGTCCTCCGCCTTGGCCGACTTGGGTGGCTCAGGCAGTTTCTGATCGACGGGCGGAGCTTTGTCCGGCGCCCGCGGCCTGTCGGCGAACGGAATGGGTGTCTTGAAGAAATAGATCGCGATTCCGGCCGCTACGCCCAAGCCCAGCAGAAAACCGAAAAAAAGGCCGATCAGAAAACTGCCGGAGAAATCCGGTTTGGTTCGAGGTATTTGTTTGTAGTCGAAGCTCATGGAGGTAAGGTGTCACATTTTCTCGGGCTGGCTGACGCCCAGCAGCGAAAGCCCATTGCGAAACACTTGGCGTGCGGCAAGGCATAGCGCCAGCCGCGCCGATCGCAGCGGCGCCTCGGCGACGAGTATGCGCTCCGCATTATAGTAACTGTGAAATTCACCCGCCAGCTCGCGCAGGTAAAACACGATCTGGTGCGGAGCGAGCTCGGCCGAGGCGTTTTCGAGCACCTCAGGATATTCGCCCAATCGCTGCAGCAACGCCAGCTCGCGAGCTCCGGTGAGGGGCGCGAGATCGGCGGCCGCGAGATCCGGATCCGGGCCGCCGAACAGCGCTTTCCTTTGCTCGAGCACCGAGCAAATGCGCGCGTGCGCCATCTGGACATAGTAGACGGGATTCTCCTCCGATTGCGACTTGGCGAGATCGACGTCGAACACAAATTCGGTGTCGGCCTTGCGCGAAAGGAGGAAGAACCGCGCCGCGTCCCGTCCAACCTCGTCGATCAGCTCGCGAAGGGTAACGTAGGAGCCCGCGCGCTTGGAGATCTTCATCTCCTCGCCGCCTTTCATTACCGTGACCATCTTGTGGAGCACGTAATCGGGATAATCTTGCGGAACCCGGCGCTCCCACTTCGCCGACGCCGCTTGCAACCCGGCGCGCACCCGTGTCACCGTGCTGTGGTGGTCGGATCCCTGGATATTGATGGCCCGGGTGAAGCCGCGCTCCCATTTCGTCAGGTGGTAGGCGACATCGGGCACGAAGTAGGTGTAGGCTCCGTCCGATTTGCGCATGACGCGGTCCTTGTCGTCGCCGTATTCGGTGGTCTTCAGCCACAGCGCACCATCCTGCTCGAATGCTTTGCCCGCCTCGACCAACGCCCGGACCGTTTTCTCAACTCGACCGTCCGCGTAGAGCGAAGATTCCAGATAATAGCTTTCAAACCGGACGCCGAACGCCTGCAGATCGAGATCCTGCTCGCGCCTGAGTTCGGCCACCGCAAAACGGGTCACGGCTTCAAAATCTTCGCCGTCGGTGTTGCCCGCCTCGAGGTATTTCTCGGCGATTTGGCGTACGTAGTCGCCGTGGTAGCCGTCCGCTGGAAATTCCGCCGAGACGCCGAGTTTTTCGCGAATCCGCGCCTGAACCGAGAGTCCGAGATTTCGGATCTGCGCCCCTGCGTCGTTGTAGTAGAACTCCCGCGTTACGCGCCAGCCCTGTGACTCGAGCAGAGCGCCGATCGCGTCGCCGAGGGCCGCTTGCCTGCCGTGCCCGACGTGGAGCGGGCCCGTGGGATTCGCCGATACGAACTCCACGATCACCGGCCGGCCGCCGGCACGGTCGGCACGGCCGTAGCGGTCGCGTTCCGCGAGAATGGTCTTGACGATGTGCTGCTTGGCCGCGGGGCGCACGCGAAGATTGATGAACCCGCTGCCTGCGACTTCGGCGCGCTCGAGCCACTCGGAGGGGGGCAGCGCCGCAACCAGCTCGAGAGCCAGCTCCCGCGGATTGCGCTTGAGCGCGCGCGCGAGCTGCATGGCGGCCGGGCAGGAAAAGTCGCCGTGCTGCGCCTGCTTGGGCCGTTCCAGGGAAATCAGCGAACCCGGCTGCTGCGGGGCGACCTTGGCGAGCGCATGCGTGAGCAACTCTGTGAGGTGGGATTTGACCTCGGCGGACATTTATTGGCCGAAATGCTCAGTATTATACCCAGGCGTCCCTCAGACCCAGGATGCGAAGGTACAATAGAGACTGATTCGAATTCCGATCGGGAGCGTTGAGCTTGGGCAAAGGCGACAAGCGCACATTCCGCGGCAAGGTCTTCAAGGGGTCGCACGGCAAGACCCGGCCGCGTAAGGCGAAAAAAAAGGCGAAGAGACCCGGCTGATTTCCGCAGTCGGTCAAAACTCTATCGGGTCCACATCGAGATGCCAGCGCACTCCGCGCGAGGGCGTGCGGTAGAGGGCATCGCTCCATTCCGCGAGGAACGCTTGCAGGCGCGGCCGAGAGCGCGATTGCACGAGCACCTGTGCGCGCTCCACGCCCGCGAGTCGTGCGAGCGACATCGGCACCGGATCGAATACGGTGACCGAGGCGCTTCTGCGCGGTGACTCGTCGATGGCCGACCGAAGGAAGCGCTGCGCGTGAAGCTCGTCCGTGCTTTCCGCGCGCAGCGCCGCTTCGAAAACGAATGGCGGGAATCCGGCCTCGCGGCGCTCGGCGAGCAGACTCCCTGCGAAGCCCGGGTAGTCATGGCGCACAAGCGATCGGTACAGAGGATGGTCCGGGTAGCGTGTCTGGATGAGTACCTCGCCCGGCAGGTTCGACCGGCCGGCGCGTCCCGCTACCTGCTGCAACTGGGCAAAGGCCCGTTCGCTCGCCCGATAGTCGCTCGAGAATAAGCCGCTGTCGGCGTTGAGCACGCCGGCAAGGGTCAGGCGCTCGAAATGGTGGCCCTTGGCGAGGATCTGTGTGCCGACGAGGATGTCGGCGCGCGTGGCGCGCTCGAGCAGATCCTCGAGGCCGCTCCTCGCGCGCGCGGCGTCGCTGTCTACGCGCAGGATGCGTGCGTGTGGAAACTTTTCTGCCAGCGTAATCTCGACGCGCTGTGTCCCGCGGCCGAATGCCTGCAAATCAGGGTTGCCGCATTCCGGACAGGCACGCGGAATGCCTTCGGTCAGTCCGCAATGGTGGCAACGCAGCCGCTGCCCAGCCAAATGCACGACCATGCTCGCCGAACAACGCCTGCAGCCCTTGACCCAGCCGCAGGCGGGGCAGGCGAGCGCCGGCGCATAGCCGCGGCGATTGATGAAAACGAGCGACTGCTCCCCACGCGCAAGGCGCGCCGCGAGCGCCTCGAGAAGCGGGGGGACAATGCCTTCCTGCGGCGGATGCACTCGCGTGTCGATCAGGCGTATTGCAGGCAATTCCGCCCGGTCGATGGCGCGCCGCGTGAGGGATACCAGCCCGTATTTGCTCGAGGTCGCGTGCTGGAAGCTTTCCAGCGAAGGCGTAGCCGAGCACAGAACAACCGGCGCTCCGGCGATTTGAGCCCGGGTGATTGCGAGGTCGCGCGCCGAATAGCGCACGCCCTCTCGTTGCTTGAACGAGGCGTCCTGCTCTTCGTCGACCACGACCAGTCCCAGACGGGGGAGCGGCGTGAATACGGAGAGGCGCGTGCCGAGCACGATGTCGGCGCGACCGCTGTGGGCGAGGAGCCACCCGCGGACGCGCTGCAGTTCGGCCATGGCGCTCGTCTGCGTGACGATGCACGCGCCCGGGAAGCGGTCGCTGAAGGCGGCCTCTAAGGCGGGAGTGAGCGCGATCTCGGGTACGAGAATCAGGACTTGTTTGCGGCGGGCGAGAATGTCCGCGATCAGCTGGAGATAGATCTCGGTCTTGCCGCTGCCGGTGACGCCGAACAGCAGGCTCACCCGAAATTTCTCCAGCCCGACGCGCAAGGCGCCGATAGCCTGCCGCTGTTCCGAGGTCAGCTCGTGCACATGGACAAAACGCGGCTCGGGCCGCTCCGGCTCGATGGGAGCGATCCAACCCGCTTCGATACCTCGCCTCAACAGGTTTCGGCCTCCCGTCGCTTGCGCCACGAGTTCGGATTCGGATGCGCGACCTTGCGCAAGCCGCGAAAGCAGCGCGCGCGAGCGCCGTTGCCGCGGTGGAGTCCCAGCAAGCGCGTCCCCACCGGCCGGCGTAAGGACGTAGTCGCGTGGAGGAATGGGAACGGGCTTGGCGGCGCGCAGCCGCGGTGGCAATGCCGCAGCGACTACTTCGCCGAGCGGGCCGTGGTAGTAGCCGCTGCAGAACTCCACGAGGGCAAGCCATTCGCGCGGAAGGGGCGCCACGTCGCGGAGGATTTTTTCGACCGGGCGCAGCCGGGAATCCGCGACCTTGGATTTCGTCGCTATGTCCCAGATCACGCCGACCAGGCGCCTTTTTCCGAACGGAACGAGAACCCGATAGCCGATATCCGCCCGCGTCGCATCCTCCGAGCGGTAATCGAACAACTTCGGCAGCGGCACATCGAGAGCGACGCGCAGGATGATCATTCTCAGATGATTCGAGTGCTGTGCTCACTACTCAAGTGAATTCTTCAGCCACTTCGGTAAAGTACTTGGTTGTATGAGGTTTTCAGGGTTTTTCACAGAATGTGTGAGTAACTGTGTGAATAAGGCTTTCACGCTACTGTAACTCACACTCCTGCAAGGAAATTCTCTCGCTGCTCAAAATGCGGGCGCATTGAAATAAACTGATAAATCAGCGGACTGCAGACCTCTCCGGGCAAGTGCTCGAAACTCCGCGCCAGACGGGCCTCTACGGGCAGCATTGTGTATAAGTCGTTTGGCGCGACTCGCGCGCAAGACCGCGTTTTTTCCGCCCGTCAGTGAAATTTCGGGCTCAATTCGCGCACTGCGGCGACCAAAGCACCCACGTTTTCCGGAGGCGTGAGCTGCGGAACGCCATGACCGAGATTGAATACGTGGCCGGATCCGCTCCCGAAGGACTCGAGCGCCTTCTGAACCTCGCGACGGACGACTTCGGGCGAGGCCAGCAGCACGGTGGGATCGAGATTGCCCTGGAGCGCGGCACCGGCGCCGATCCTCCGGCGCGCATCGCCGAGGTCGACGCTCCAGTCCAGACCGACGCAATCGCATCCGGTCGCGGCGATCCGCTCGAGCCAAGGCGCGCCGCCCTTGGTGAAGACGATGACCGGGATCCGCGCCGCGCCCGAGCTGCGCTTGAGCTGGGACAACACCCTCTGGATGTATTCGAGCGAAAACTCCCGGTACGACGCCGCCGAAAGACTCCCGCCCCATGTGTCGAAGATCATCACCACGTTCACGCCCGCCTCGATCTGCGCGTTCAACAAGGCCGCGACGGCCCGGGTATTGGTCTCAAGAAGGCGATGAAGAAGGCGGGGATGCTGGTGGAGCATGAGCTTCACGTTGCGCCAGTCGTCGCTCGCCTGCCCCTCCACCATGTAGCAGGCGAGCGTGTAAGGGCTGCCGGAGAACCCGATGAGAGGGACTTTCCCGGCCAGGGTGCGCCGGACCTCGCCGATCGCGTCGGTGACGTAGCGCAAGCTCTCGCTCGGATCGGGTGCGGCGAGCTTCGCGATCGACGCCTCGTCGCGCAGCGGCCGCTCGAAGCGCGGCCCTTCGCCCTCGGCGAAGTAGAGCCCCAATCCCATCGCGTCGGGAATGGTGAGAATGTCCGAGAAGAGGATCGCCGCGTCCAGGGGGAACCGCGCTAGGGGTTGCAGCGTCACTTCAGCCGCGAGCGAGGGCGTCTTGCACAGGGCGAGGAAACTCCCCGCGCGGCGCCGCGTCTCGTTGTATTCGGGAAGGTAGCGCCCCGCCTGGCGCATCAGCCATACCGGCGTGTACGCGGTCGGCTGCCTGAAGAGCGCCCGTATCAGCGTGTCGTTCTGCAGCGCAGGCATGGTCTCAGAGCTTCATCAAGCGGCGGGTGATGAATTCCCATTCGTCCGCGCTCACCGGGGTGATGGAAAGCCGGTTGCCGCGCGCGAGAGTGCGCATCTTGGACAGCTCGCGATGGCTGCGCAGCTCGGCGAGACTGACCAGCCGGGTCTTGCGGACGAACCGCACATCGACGTTGAACCAGCGGGGCGACTCGCGCTTCGCCTCGGCGTCGAAGTAGGGGCTTTTCCGATCGAACTGGCTTGCGTCGGGATACGCCGCCGAGGAGACTTCTGCGATGCCCGCGATTCCGGGCTCGGGACAGCTCGAGTGATAGAAGAAGACCTTGTCGCCGATCTGCATCTCTTTGAGCATGAAATTGCGGGCCTGGTAGTTGCGCACCCCGAACCAGGCCGTGGTCTTGCCTGGCGCCGCGGCGAGGTCGTCTATGCCGAACTCGTCGGGTTCAGATTTCATCAGCCAATACCGCACGGTCGCGATTCTTCCGATTCAGGGCTTATCAAACGAAAACGCAGGCCCGTGCCTGCGTTTTCATTTGATGCTTGTGCGTTTTTTGTTGCTTCTGCGTTTTCGTTTATTTGGAGTCCCCCGCCGGTGCCGCTAGAACCGATTCCTGAACCTTTCGATTCAAGGTGGTCGCCTTCCGGTCACATCAGGTACATCCGACTAGGGACGCGCACAACAGTGACACTAGGGTCAGCAACCCAATTCAAGCTGTTGGTTCAAGAATTTTTCCGGGTCTTGGCGTACACCGCAGGGGACAATTCCTAAGGCACCACCCGACCCATCTGACGCCGTCGCGCCTACGGAGCGAGGGCCTGATCGAGCGTCGCCTCCATTGCGGCCATTCTACGCCTGAGCCCTTCGATGTCAAAGCCGCTCGAATTGCTTCTGGAGCTGAGCAGCTCGTGGGTGATGTTGAGCGCGGCCATGACGGCGATGCGCTCGGCGCTCGCCACCCGCCCTGCGCTTTTGATCTCGGTCATCTCTTCCGATCGAGATAAGCCACCGCCGAGAGAAGGGCGTTGCGCTCCTCCTCCGAGCAGGCGACCTTGTAGGTCCGGCCCATGATGGTGACATCAAGGGTCTTGGATTTCTGATTCATCCGGGGCGTTATTCGGGAATCTGCTTGAGCAGGGTCTCAAGCCGACTGCGCGCACCGTTGATCTTCTCGGCGAGCTGCCGCTTGTCGCCCTGCAACGCGGCCAGCTGTTGGCGCAACCCCCGATTTTCGTCGCGCAGCCGCTGGCACAGTCGTGCGGCCTGGCGAATTTTTTCCTCGAGGGTGGCCAATTCCGTGTCCATCGGCACACTATAGTTTGGAAAATCCTGTTAGGTCAAGGTGTAAGGATTCGTTTTCAATGTAGATTCCCGATGCTGCCACAGGGGTGAGCCCCGCGACTTGTGTTGTACAATCAACGCGCTCGTCCGAGGTGTCCCGGCGCGTGCCTCGCGCCGGGGTGAAACGGGAAAGAGGTGCGGCCGGGTACGGCCAAAGCCTCTGCTGCCCCCGCAACGGTAAGTGGCGCGGGCGTATCAACCAGCAGCCCGAGTCCGGCGCTTTGCGTCCGGCTCGAGGCCCTGCCACTGGGAGCGCGAGCTCCCGGGAAGGCGATACGCACCGATCCCACAAGCCCGGAGACCGGCCTCGACCGATGGTGGGAATGCCGCGGGGCGCGGTAGGAGACCGGTGCGCTTCGTTGTTGCATTTCCTCTCGCAACGAGAGTGCGGCACGCGGGGACGCGTGCCGAGGGAGGAAACCTTGAAACGATCCATCGCTGCCGCGCTCATCGCAGCCGCGGCGCCGTTCGCGCATGCTCAAAGTCCGGAAGAACCGGCCGTCGTCGTTACCGCAACACGCTTTCCCGAGCGCAGACTCGACGCACCAGTAGGCATGATCATTATCGGCGCCCAGGAGATCGCGCGGGACACTGCGCGAACCCTGCCCGAGCTGCTGTCGCATCTTGGAGGCGTGCATACCCGGGACAATTCTGGCTCGCCGGACCGGCAGGTCGACTTGCGCGGATTCGGCATCACCGGGGACCAGAACACCCTGGTCCTGCTCGACGGAGTAAGGATAAACGAGAACGATCTCAGTACAACCAAGTTGTCGTCTATACCGCTGCAGTCGATCGAGCGCATCGAAATTCTTCCCGGGGGCGGCGCGGTATTGTTCGGTGGCGGCGCAAGCGGTGGCACCATCAACATCATCACCAAGGCGGCGATCCCGAACCAGACTTCGGGCTCCCTGTTTACAGGCTACGGCTCGTACGCCAGTGCCGACATCCGAGCGGGCGCGAACTACGCCGGAGAGCGGCTAGGTTTGGCGCTGAACGCTGGCCATCAGGAGAGCGACAACTACAGACGGAACAACCGACTGCGTCAGGACAGTCTCGTTGGCGACGCACGCTACGGCGATGGGGAAACGAACATCGGGCTGAAATTCGGCGCCGACCTTCAGAGACTGCAGTTGCCGGGCGTGCGCAACGAAATCGAATATATGAACGACCCGCGGGGCGCACAGACGCCGGGAAACTGGTCGGAGCGGCAAGGCGAATTTGGCACGCTCTCCTTCAGCGGGCCGCTTGGCCCGTTTGAATTCGCCGCCGACCTGGGGTATCGCGACAACGATTCGACGGCCTACTTCGCGCCGTCCTTGAACCGGATAACTCAAAGCGCCCTGACATTCTCGCCGCGCGTGCGCTTGCCGTTTGCCTCATTGGGGTTCCCAAGCGTTCTGATTGCCGGGCTCGACCGGGGCGATTGGAACTATGACCGCCAAATCAACTCTCCCGGATTTCCAAATTCCAGCACGTCCGGGACGCAACAGAGCACAGGTGTCTACGTGCAATACAGCGCGCAGCTCACCGCCGCCACCAAGCTCACGCTGGGGGCACGTCAACAGCGAGCGACGGATCATCGCGTCGCCATGGGATTCGGCCCTTCTGACCAGAGCCAAACGCAAAAGCCGCATGCGGAGGAGCTCGGCCTAAGTCAGGCGCTCTCCGAGCGTTGGCAAGCGTACGGCAAGCTCGGCACAAGCTTTCGCGTCGCCAATGTCGACGAGAACGGACTCACGCTCTCCGGCAATCTGCTCAAGGCTCAGACCGCTCGCAACCGGGAGGCGGGCGTCGAATATCGTCGCCGCGGCGCAAAGCTGCGAGCCAGCGTTTACCAGATCGATCTGGAAAATGAAATCTATTTCAGCCCAATCGTGGTCGCGTTCGGCGCGAACACGAATCTCTCGCCGACGCGCCGCAGCGGGGCCGAACTCTCCGGGCAATGGTCGGTGACCCCTGCAGTCGACCTTGCCGGGAGCTTTGCCTATCAGGTGGCGAGATTTCGCACGGGGGTTTATGGGGGCGTCGACGTGTCCGGTAAGGACGTGCCGCTCGTGCCAAAACAACTCGCAAGCTTGCGCTTGTTCTGGCGTGTTGCTGACAAAACCCAGTTTGGTGCCGCGGGGAATTATGTCGGGCACCAGCGCTACGACAATGACCAGGACAACAGCTTCCCGCGCGTGATGCCCGCCTACGCCCTATTCGACATCAAGCTCACTCAGATTTGGGCCGACTGGCAGTACTCGGCCGCCATCAACAACCTGTTCGATAAGAAATACTTCAGCTACGGCCTGGTCGATATTTTCGGCCAGTGCGGCACGCCGACTTGCGTGTACCCGCAAGCCGGACGCGTGTTCTTCGTCAGCGCGGAGCACGCGTTCAGGTAATCGCAGTCCAAACGTCCCGGGGCTGCCTTAAGGCGGCCGGTCTGCTATCGTGCGCGGCATGCAATACGGCCCTGCCGACGCGATCGACCGCCGTCGATTGGCTCCTCGCCCGATGATCCGGGTCATGGTGCTCGTGCTGGTCGCCGGGGCTGCGCTGGACGCGCGCGCGCTGCAAGCGAGCGATGACCGCGGCGTCACGATCGCGCTCGGGCAGCCGGTGGAGCGCATCGTCACCCTCGCGCCGCATCTGGCGGAAATCGCCTTCGCTGCGGGCGCAGGTGCCAAGCTCGCCGGTGTTTCGAGCTTCAGTCGCCATCCGGCCGAGGCGGAGCGCTTGCCGGTCGTGGCAAGTCACGGCCGGGTCGATATCGAGCGCCTGATCGCGTTGCGGCCGGATCTCGTGCTCGCCTGGCAAAGCGGCAATTCGCCGCTGCAGATCGATCGGCTGGAGCGCATCGGTATGCGGGTTTTCGTTACCGAGACGCGCGCTCTTGCCGATGTACCCCGCATCGTTCGCCTGGTCGGCGCGCTGGCCGGCAGCGCGGAGGTCGCGGAAACACGCGCGCGGCAATTCGAAAATGAAATCGCGGGACTGCGCGAACGCTACGCCGGGGAGCGTCGCGTCGCGGTGTTCGTTGAGATCTGGCACACGCCCTTGCTCACCGTGAACGGCGGGCATCTCATCAGCGATGCGCTGCGCCTGTGCGGCGGGCGCAACGTTTTTTCCGCCGCAAAAACGCTCACCCCGCTCGTCTCCCGCGAGCAGATCCTCGACGCGCGGCCCGAGGTGATGGTCACCGGAGGCTTCGGCAGCGAAGCGCTCCAGGCGTGGAGGGGCCTTGAATCGGTTCCAGCGGTTCGAAGCCGCAGGATCTACGCGATCGACCCGGATCGGCTCCACGCGCAAGGCCCTCACGTGCTCGAGGGCGTTCGCGCTTTGTGCGAGCGGCTCGAGCTCGCGCGGAACTAAAGCGAATGCGCCTCGCGTTGGTGCGGCAGCGCTACAGCGCTTACGGGGGCGCCGAACGCTTCATCGAGCGGGCGCTCGGTGCGCTCGGTGAGCAGGGTGTCACAGTCACCGTGATCGCGCGCGCATGGATCGGAGACCCGAGGAGCGTAGTGCGCTGCGATCCGTTTCACATCGGCAACGTCTGGCGCGACTGGGGCTTCGCGCGGGCGGTATGCCGCGAAGTCGCCCGCCGGCCGTTCGATTTCGTGCAATCGCACGAACGGATCGCCTGTTGTGACATCTACCGCGCGGGCGACGGAGTGCACGCGCAATGGCTGCACAACCGCCGCGCGATCCTCAGCCCGCTCGCCCGGGTCGGTCTCGGACTCAATCCCTATCATCGCTACGTCCTCGCCGCAGAGCGGCGCTTGTTCGCGAGCCCGCGCCTGCGTGCCGTGATCTGCAATTCGCGCATGGTCAGGGATGAAATCCGCGCGCATTTCGGCACGCCGGAGGCGAAGCTCCACGTCATCCACAACGGCATCGATCTCGAGGGCTTCCATCCGCGGCTGCGCAAAGTGCATCGCTCGGCGATGCGGCAGAAACTCGGCATTCCACAGCAGGCGGCCGTGCACCTCCACGTCGGTGTCGGCTTCGAGCGCAAGGGCGTGTTTCGCCTGATTGAAGCGTTTGCGCTGTCGCGTCAGCGCGATGCGCATCTTGTCATCGTGGGTCGGGACAAGGCTCAGGCGCGAGCAGAGCGCCTGGCGAGTTCGCGCGGGGTCGCTTCCCGCGTGCACTTCGCGGGCGCCCAGGAGGACGTGCGTCCTTGGTACGGCTCAGCCGACGCATTCGCGCTGCCGAGCCTTTACGACCCGTTTCCGAATGCGGCGCTCGAAGCCATGGCCTGCGGTCTGCCGGTGATCACCACGCCGCAATGCGGCACGGCCGAACTGATCGACGAAGGTGTGAACGGCTACGTGGTCGACGCTCTCGCGGTGGATGAACTCGCCGACAGGCTCGCTCGCCTGGATGTTCCCACGGCTCACGAAATGGGACTCCAGGCGCGCAAGCGCGCCGAAGGATTCAGTCTGGAGGCCATGGCCGAGCAGCTCCTTGTACTCTATCGGAGCCTGGCGCCAACCTGAGGCCGTCGCCACGGGGTCCGAGACCGGAATCGCGTGCGGGATCGGTTATAATTCGTCCTTTTCCGGCGCAGCCATGGCTTCGTTCGACGCCACTAGCCTGCAGCTTTATCTTCGCCTCCTCCGCTACGTCAAGCCTTACTGGGCGCCGTTCGCACTGTCCATCGCAGGAATGGTGGCGACGGCGGTAACCGAGCCCGTCTTCCCGGCGCTTCTCCAACCGCTGCTCGACGGCAGTTTCGTGCACAAGGAAGGCGGTCTGCTCGTATGGCTGCCTGCCTTGATCGTCGTAGTGTTCCTGGTGCGCGGCTTCGCTTCGTACCTCTCCGACTACGCGATCGGCTGGGTGGCGAACAAGGTCGTCATGGATCTGCGCAACGCGATGTTTTCCAATCTGGTGCGGCTGCCGACGCACTACTACAATGCTCACACGAGCGGGAGCGTCATCTCCAAATTTACTTTCGACGTCCTGCAGGTGACCGGCGCTGCGACCAGCGTGATCTCCGTGCTCGCCAGGGACTCGCTGACTATCGTTTTCCTGCTCGGCTATCTTTTCTTTCTCAACTGGAAACTCACTCTGGTGGCGCTCCTGGTGGGGCCGCCTGCCGTCGCGATTACAAGGGGATTTTCGAAGCGCCTGCGCGCCATGAGCAGGGCGGAGCAGGCGGCGATGGGCGACCTCAACCACGCGCTCGAAGAATCGATCGGATGTCATCGCGTGGTCAAGGTCTTCGGCGGGCAGGACTACGAGGCGAAACGTTTCGACTCCGGAGCGAACAAGGTGCGCCGCTTCAACATGAAAATGACTTCGGCGGCGGCCGCCAACGTGCCGCTGGTGCAAATCGTTGTGTCGGTCGCCCTCGCCCTCATCATCTACCTCGCGGTACGCCAGGCCGTCGCGGACGAAACAACGGTGGGCAGGTTCGTGTCGTTTCTCACCGCCTTGCTGCTGGTGTTCGCGCCGCTTCGCAGGCTGACCGGCGTCAACCAGAGCCTGCAGCGGGGACTCGCCGCCGCGGAGAGCGTGTTTCGCTTGATCGACGAAAGGCCCGAGGGCGATACCGGGACGCGCGAGATCGGCCGCGCGAAAGGCAAAATCGAGTTCAGGAAGGTGGGCTTCAGCTATCCGGGGAGCACTCGCCCGGCTTTGGATTACGTGACGTTTTCGATCGAAGCGGGTGAGACGGTGGCGCTGGTGGGCGCCTCCGGGGCGGGTAAGTCCACGCTCGCCAGCCTGCTGCCGCGCTTCTACACGCCCGATTCAGGGCAGATCCTGCTCGACGGTGCCGACATCGCAACGCTCAGGTTGGCGAACCTGCGCGCCAACATCGCCCTGGTGAGCCAGGATATCGTGCTCTTCAACGATACGGTCGCTGCGAATATCGCCTATGGTCGCCTCGCGGGGACGAGCGAGGCTGAAGTCGTTCAAGCCGCCGAAGCCGCACATGCGATGCAGTTCATCCGCGATATGCCCGAGGGGCTCGCCACGGTGATCGGCGAGAACGGCGTGCGTCTTTCGGGCGGACAGCGCCAACGGCTCGCCATCGCGCGCGCGTTCCTCAAGAACGCGCCGGTGCTGATTCTCGACGAGGCGACCTCTGCTCTGGATAGCGAATCCGAACGCCATATCCAGGAGGCGCTCGAGACGCTCATGAAAGGCCGCGCAACGCTCGTGATCGCGCATCGACTCTCCACGATCGAGCGGGCCGACCGCATCGTCGTACTGGATGCGGGCCGCGTCGGGGAGACCGGCAGGCACGCCGAACTCCTCGCCGCCTCCGGGACGTACGCGAGACTCTATCGCTTGCAATACTCGCAGGAAGTGTCTGGCTAGATGGAGGTCGGGCGCGTACCGCGTTCCTGCGCTCGATACCGAAGATGAAAATTCTCCATACGGAGTCTTCGTGCGGGTGGGGCGGACAGGAAATCAGGATTCTTGACGAGGCGCACGGGATGTCCGCTCGGGGGCACGACGTCGCGATTGCGGCGCCGCGCGAGGCGCGGATCTACGAGGCGGCGCTCACGCGAGGTCTGAGGGCAGAGGCCCTGCCGATCGCCAGGAAGGATCTGGGGGGACTTCTGGCGATGCGGCGATGGCTGCGGGCTCACCCCGTGGACGTCATCAACAGCCACAGCTCGACCGATACTTGGCTCGCAGCGCTCGCTTGCGCGACCTTGGCGCGGGCTCCGGCGCTCGTACGCACGCGACATATCTCCGCCCCGATCCCGAACAACCTGCCCAGCCGGTGGCTGTATCGTAGTGCGACCCGACACATCGTTACCACGGGCGAAAGCCTGCGGGCGCAGCTGGTCCGCGACAACGGCCTTGCTCCCGAGCGCATCACGTCGATTCCCACCGGCATGGACGCGAAGCGCTTCGCTCCGGGAGAGCGCAACAGCGCGAGACGCGCGACCGGGCTTCCTCTCGATCCGAGACTGATCGGCATCGTCGCCACGCTGAGAAGCTGGAAAGGCCACCGCTATCTGCTGGAGGCTCTCAGCAAGCTGCCGGGCGATGTCGGACTGGTCATCGTCGGGGATGGACCGCAGCGGCGGAACATCGAGTCGAGAATCCGCGAGCTCGGCATCAGCGACCGGGTCTGGCTGGCGGGAAATCAGCGGGACGTGCTGCCCTGGCTGCAGGCGCTCGATGTTTTCGCGCTGCCGTCCTATGCCAACGAAGGCGTTCCGCAGGCGCTGGTGCAGGCGATGCTGTGCGGACTGCCCTGCGTCACCACGGCGGTAGGCGGTATCGGCGAGGTGGCGCGCGACCTCGAAACGGCCCTCATCGTCCGGAAGGAGGATGGGGTCGAATTGAAACGCGGTCTGGAGCGACTGCTCGGCGATCGCGGGCTGTGCGCGCGTCTCGGGGCCGCAGCCCGGGAGCACTGCGCCGCCCACTGCAGCGTCCAGACCATGCTCGATCAGATGGAGAAAGTGTTTCGCGATGCGGCGAACGCGTAGCCGGCCCGCTTCCCGCCTTGCGCTCGCGCCGCGGCCGGTCTTTGGCATGCGCCGGCATGGTTAGCATGTCCCGGACTTTCTTCTACTACCATCGCCTCGATTTTCCATCGAGTTCCGGACAAACCATACAGGTGCTGCGCGATTATCACGCCTTGGCCCTTCGCGGCCACGCGGTGCACGCTGTCTATCGCTCGCGGGCGCCGCTCGGCGCTACCGAACTCCAGGCGGCGCTCAAGACCTATGGGCTCGCGGTCACACCCGGCTTCGATATTCACGCCCTGACGTCGGGCTGGGCGGGGCGGCGCCACATGCGCCGCCTGGCCGCCGGTCTTGCAGGCACGGCGCCGGGTCAGTTCTTTCTGGTCGCGCGAACCATGGATGGCGCCGCCGACGCGCTGCGCCTGCGCCGGCATCTCGATCGCGGCGCCTCGACGAAGGTGCTCCTGGAGCTGCACGAGACGGCAATTCCTCACGTGGTTTACCGCGAACAGGGGCGGCGTCTGCGCGCTTTTCTGAGCCGCTGGCGGGAGCGCCGCGTGTTTAACTCCGTCGACGGGATCATCTGCACGGTCGGTTCGCAACGCGTGCTCCTGGACAGGCTGTTCCCGGGGCACAGCGCCGCCGTGGTGCTGCCGAACGGCGTGCCGCTGGAGGCCTATGGCGCGCTGCCGCGCACTCGGCCCGACGACGGATTCGTGCACCTGCGTTACGCCGGCCAGCTCAATGCGTGGAAGAATACCGGGATCATGATCGAGGCGCTGCGGCTCTTGCCGGAGAAGGTGGTGCTCGACATCGCGGGTGGGAGAGCGGGGGACGAGGAGCGAACGCGAGAGAGTCTCATGGCCTTGGCTCGCCGACACGGCGTCGGCGCTCGACTGCGTTACGTGGGATTCGTGGTGCCGGCCGAGGTGCCCCGGTTTCTCGCCGGAGCGGACGTTCTACTCCTGCCGCTGGGCAACAACGCGCAATCGCGCTACTTTACCTCGCCCATGAAGCTCTTCGAATACGCGGGGAGCGGCGTGCCGATGGTCGTGACCCGCCAGCCCACGACCGAGAGCCTCGTTGAGGAGGATGTGCACGCTCTCATGGCGGCGCCGGGCTCGGCCGGCGACCTTGCCGCGGCGATAGGCCGACTCCTCGCCGATCCTATGCTCGGCAAGCGGCTCGCGGCGAGGGCGCGCGAGTGGGTGGCACAGTATTCCTGCACCGAACGGGCAAGACGCTACGAACAGTTCCTAATGACGCTGACGCAGACCGCATGATTCCCTACGGCGACTATCCCGACCTGTCTGCGGTGCGACGCGTTCTAGTGGTGAAGCTGCGTCATCACGGCGACGTGCTGCTCAGCTCGGCCCTCTTCAGTGTGCTCAAGGAGCGGATGCCGCAGGCCGAGATCGACGCTTACATCTATGCGGATACCTTGCCGATGCTGGAGGGGCACCCGGCCATCCATGCCTTCCACCTCTACGACTACACCTGGAAGCGTCTGAGTCGCTGGCGCCTGATCGGCCGCGAAATCGCTCTGTTAAGGGCCATTCGCGGACGGGGCTACGATTTGATCATCAATCTCACCGAGGGTGACCGAGGCGCTCTCTGCGCCGTTTTTGCAGGGGCACGCTATCGCGTCGGTTGGAATCCCGAGGGCAGTGGCGCACGCTTCAAGCGCCGGCTCTACACCCACATCGTGAAGCGCGCCCGCCTGCCACGCCACATGGTCGAACAGAACCTGGACGCCGCCCGACGCATCGGCATTTTTCCGGAGCCCGAGCAGCGCGGTCTGGTATTTCTCATTCCGGAGGCGGCGCGCGAGCGCGTGCGGGAATTACTGCGCGAGGCCGGTGCGCGGGAGCGTGATTTCGCGCTGCTGCATCCGACCTCCCGCTGGTTGTTCAAGTGCTGGCCGGCCGCGCGCGTCGCGGCGCTGGTGCGCGAACTGCACGCAAAAGGCGTGCGCGTCGCACTGTCCGCCGCACCCGAGACCGTGGAACTCGCGATGATCGAAGATATCCTGCGCGCCTGCGCCGACATCCCCGTCATCAATCTGGCCGGGAGGCTTACTCTAAAGGAGCTTGGTGCGCTCATTGACGCCTGTCGCTGCCTGGTTTGTGTCGATTCGCTGCCGATGCACATGGCGAGCGCGCTCAAGCGTCCCTGTGTCGCGCTTTTCGGTCCGTCTTCCGAGATCGCCTGGGGTCCTTGGCTCAACGCCGATGCGCGCGTGGTGACGCAGAGCTACTCTTGCCGTCCCTGCAACCTCGATGGTTGCGGCGGCAGCAAAGTGAGCGACTGCCTCACAACTTTGACGGTCGAGGCGGTGCTGCGCCCGGTCCTCGAAAGAATGAGAGAGGAATGACTGCCATCGCAGTGACGACTTTGGCCCGCCTCAAGCGCCTGGAATTCCTGCTGCTGTGCATCTTGTTGATGGTGCTGCCCATTCTCGAGGCGCCGAAAAACATCGCCTTGGCCCTATTCATTCTGATCCGCGTAGCGCGTGCCTTTGCCGAAGGGAGCTCGAGCTTTCGAAGACCCGAACCGGTGGAGTGGGCGGTATGGGGACTCGTCCTGGCCGCGGCTGCAAGCACGGTGGTCAATTGGCCTTTCGCCAACGCCGATAAGGGACTGAAGGATGTTCTTTCCTATTCGATCGTATTCCTGATCGTCTACCGAGAGCGTTACACCCCTATGCAGAAATATCTGCTGATCGTGATGTCCGCCGCGGGCGTCATGGTTGGATTGATTTGGGGAATCGTGCAAATCATGCAGGGCAAACGCGCGGTGCTGGAATTGCATTCGGTGGGCGTTGTCACCCACTCGTCGATATATCTAGGGGTAGCAGTGGTGATGGCCTTGGGGATGGCGTTGTTTGCCGGCGACGAAATGCATGACCGCGATAGGGATAGCCGTGTTCGAGAGAGGCGATACTGGTGGGTGATTTTGTCGCTTTTCCTGCTGGGCATTTTTGCGATGGCGAGCAGGGCCGGATTGTTGTCGACCGGCGTCGCGCTATTGCTCGCGCTCTTGCTTATTCGCAGAAAGGAGCTGTGGCTCGCCATGTCCCTGCTGGTCATTGCTTGTGCGGCGGCGGTATGGGCCCTGCCAAATGTATTTGATCAAGCGCGAATCTTGCCCAAAGTCACGGAGATGGTGGTCGAGCGAAAGTTGCATGAGAGCGACTCCATTAGAATCTCAAACTGGCGGGTGGGGTTCGCGCAGATCAGCCAGGGGGGCACTCTATTGTTCGGCGTGGGACCGCGCAATTTTGCCGGTATCGATTTAAGCAGGCTGCGATTCGACAGGCCGCTCGATTTGCCGGACAACAAGCTCACGCACGCGCATAACCTATTTCTGAATAAGCTCGTCGAGGAAGGTATTTTCGGCCTCGCCGCCATGCTGACGTTTTTCGTTTTTGTGGCAAGCGCGCTCTTCCGGGACTGGCGCGCCGACCGTTGGAACAACTGGCCTTGGCTGGCGTGCATGGGGGCGCTCGTCGTGCCCATCGTCTCCGGAACCTTCAGCACGCCGTGGTACAACGAACACGCATTGCTCGCCATGATACTTTTTGCGGTGTACCTGTCGTCCAGGAATCCGCAAAGCCTTATCGCGCCCGGCGGCCGCGATGGTTGAGATCTATCGCTCCAAGTTTGAAGAGGTGGCGCGCCGCCTTTCGCCGGATGCGCGGTCGGTCCTGGATATCGGCTGCCGTGACGGTATTCTGAGAAAGTATCTTCCGGCGGAGTTGCGCTACGCCGGCGTTGACCTGAGTCCTGGGCCTAATGTGACCAAGGTGTTCAATGTGGAGCAGGGCATCCCCTTTGCCGACGCTTCGTTCGACACTGTGGTCGCGCTCGATGTGCTCGAACACATCGACAATGTGTGGTTCGCGTTCGACGAGATGGTGCGGGTTGCGCGACGGCAGGTGATTCTGGTCCTGCCAAACTTCTACCATTTCCGGGAGCGCCTGCGCTTCCTGCGTGGCAGGGAGGGTGGAAAGTACATCTTGAGCCTTGATCCCATTCAAGACAGGCATCGCTGGATACTATCCTATCGATCAGCACGCGCCTTTTGCGCGCACCAGGCCGAACGGCTTGGACTGGAACGGTCTGAATCGATCATGGTGGACGAGCGGCGCAATATTCTCCGCGAGCTTCTCGTACGCGTGCTGTCGATCAATCTCATGGCGGTGGCATCGTTTCAGGTATTTACCAAGCCGGCGCCCCATGAGTCACCGACGGTAACGCAGGTTTGAGTCTTTTTCCTGAACCCCACGCAAGTCCCCTGAGCCGCTAGCGGCGATGGGCTTGTACTCGGGCACCCATCTGCCTAGCTCCAGCCTGACCTCTTCATCGCCGGGGGGGTGCGGCCGCGAGAGCCAGGCTTCGACTTCATGCAACCATGTCTCGTTGGGTGCCTCGTCCGCCTTGGCAATGCGCAGCTTGGGATGCGGAGTAGGCAGGGAGTTTTCGCTGTCCGAGAGCAGTTCCTCGTGGAGCTTCTCGCCCGGGCGCAGGCCGGTAATCTCGATTCCGATGTCTTCCTCGCTGAATCCCGACAGCCGGATCATGTCGCGCGCAAGGTCGACAATCCTGACCGGTTCGCCCATTTCCAGAACGAAGATCTCGCCTCCATTTCCCATGAGACCTGCCTGCAACACCAGCTGTGCGGCCTCGGGAATCGACATGAAGTAGCGCGTGACCTCCGGGTGGGTCACCGTCAGCGGTCCGCCGCGAGCGATCTGCTCGCGGAACTTGGGAATGACGCTGCCTGTGCTGCCGAGCACGTTTCCGAAGCGGACCACAACAAAAGCCGTGCCGCCCGGACACTGTAGTCCTTGGCAGGCCCGCTCAGATAAGCGCTTGGTGGCGCCCATGACGTTGGTCGGGTTCACAGCTTTGTCGGTCGAGACCAGGACGAATTTTTCCACGCCGTGATCGCGCGCGGCGCGCGCCAGGCACAAGGTGCCGAGGACGTTGTTTTGCACCGCCTCCCATGCGTTGTCGACTTCCATCAGCGGCACATGCTTGTAAGCAGCGGCGTGGAACACCACCACCGGCCTGAAACGGGAAAGAACCGCCTGCACCCGCCCCGGATCGCGCACGTCGCCGATAATGGACGCGACGGGGTCCTTCGCCGTCAGGAATTCCTGTTCGATGCAGTACAGGGCGTACTCGTTCAGTTCGAACAGAACGAGGCGCGCCGGCTCGAATTTCGCGATCTGGCGAGCAAGCTCAGAGCCGATCGAGCCGCCGGCACCCGTGACCATCACTACCTTGCCGGTGAGCAACTGATGCAGGCCGCGATCGTCGAGCACCACCTGGTCGCGGCCGAGCAGGTCTTCCAGCTCGATGCGGCGGATTTGCGATACCGTGACCTTACCCGACAACAGGTCGTCGTAGGAAGGCACGGTGAGGACCGTCAGGCCCGCAGCACCGGCGAGTTCGGCTGCTCGCCGGCGCACGCCTGCCGACGAAGCCGGCAGCGAGATGATCGCATGGCGGGAGTCCAACTGCTGGGCCCAGCGGCCGACCTCGCTGAGTCCCCCAAGGACCTTCACGCCCAGAAGTACCTGTCCATGCCAAGCCGGGTCATCGTCGAGGATGCCGACAGCGCGCCACTGGCTCGAGCGTTCCATCTCCCGCAGCAGATTGACTGTGATGTCGCCCGCGCCGATCACGAGCACCGGTTCGCCGGTGAGGTGGATGTGTCCGTACAGGGCGCGTTCCTTCCAGGCGCGATATGCGATCCGGCTGCCCGACATGATCGCGGCGAGCAGGAAGGGCGCGAGAATGAAAGTGGACCGCGGCACGCTGACATCGGCGCGAAAGAACGCAAGCAGCGCGGGCACGGCGAGCGCTCCGATCAGGCAGGCGAACGCGATGCGTTTCAGGTCGGGCAGGCTGGCGAAGCGCCAGCTGCCCCGGTACAGCCCGAGCGACCAAAATATCAACGCGTGCAGAGGAACCGCTGCCGTCACAGCCGCAGCGATCGCCGGCAGGAACTCCCCGGGAATATCGAGGTTGAAGCGCAGCCAGAACGCAAGCACCCAGCAAACGGCGGAAGCCAGCACGTCGTGCGCGAAAGCAAGTGCGGCGCGGTAGTTGAGCTTAAGCGGATTCAATGGATTTGTCTTCGCTGTGCCGCCACGCGTAGTCCACCCACAGCGCCAGAGTTGCGTAGAGCGCTATAAGCCCGATGAGAGCGCACAGCTGCAGGGTGAGCGCCTCGCGCAGCGCCCAAAGCGCGGTCGTCCCGCAAGCGAGCATCAATGCATACTCGGCGAGGGCAGTTCCGCGGTGACCCCAGCCCATTCGCACCAGGCGCTGGTAGTAGTGCTTGTTGTGCGCCTCCCAGATGCGCTCTCGAGCACCGGCCCGTTTGAGCAAGGTCACGGTCGCGTCGACGATAAAAGGCGAGAAGACCACCGCCGGAAACCACAGTGGCCAATTTCCGTCGCGCCATCCCGAAAGAGACAGCACCGATGCGAGGAAACCTATAGGCACGGACCCGGCATCACCCATGAAGAGCCGTGCCGGAGAAAAGTTGAAAAGGAGGAACGCGGCGCCGGCGGCCGCCACAATGGCGCAGTCGATGAGCAGTGCCTCGTCGCCGCTCATCCAGGATCCGATGCCCAGAAACGAAAAACCGATTACCGTCATACCTCCTGCCAGCCCGTCGGAGCCGTCCATGAAATTGTAGAGATTCGTCAGCCACACGATACCCAGGACAACGAGTACCAAAAGGGGAAGGGCCAATCCCGGAAGGCCGGCGTACGCGAACCCGGCAGCGGCGGCCAACTGCGCTCCGATACGAAGCGGGATCGGCAGGCCGCGCAGATCGTCAAAATGTGAAAACGCGACCAGCACTGTCACGGGAAGAACGATGATGAGCGGGGTCTGCATGACGGCAAAGCCGACGAAAATGCCTGCGAGCATGGCGATGCCGCCCGATCGGGGAACCGGAAGGACGTGAAGCGAGCGATTATTCGGGACATCCAGCGGCAATCGGTCCTGCGCCTTCAGCATCCAGACGGTAAGCACCAGCGTCACCAGAGCCGAGATGACAGGAGAGACGAGAGCGATTTCCGGCATCGCGGCTTACCTGGTTCGCTCTGAGACCACGGGGCGCATTCTAACGTGTTCCGAAAGATGCCTTGTGTGAAGAAACGACAAAACAGATACGCTACCTCGCGGGGTGGTAAGTCCCCTGTCCCCTCAACCGAAGAAGGAGCAGAACGACTGCGGAACCTAGCAGCCGGTTCCAGAGCGCCGGAAGAACATCGAAGGGACAAAGAACGACAAACGTCAATGCGACACGGGCGCGAGAGAAGCTCGGCGGCAATCGGTTGACTCCGTTGAGCGCAAATCGCCGCAGACCGAGATATTTGGTCGCTATGTGGGGGATATTTCCGCCTCTGCTGGCCCGCACCCGGGCAAAGCGAAAGCGAAGCGCCACGCGATCCAGGAATTCCTTGGTGAACAGCCCTGGGGCGAGAGACGGACCGCGCTCCCGCAACCGATCGAGGATCGCCTCGACGTTCGCGTTGCCCGTCAGGGTTCTGGACAGATAGCTTCCGGAGTGAATGCGGAATGCGCCAAAAGGGGCCGGAGAGTACACCGCCCCGCGCCGGCTCGCGACAATCAACGCGGCCAACAGATCCGCCAGACCCATATAAGCGGAGTCGAATCTCCCGACGGCCTCAAGCGTATCGCGATGGTAGACAAGCGTGGTACCCAGAAACCAATTGCCGAGGCGGTGGAATCGGCGCGCAAAGCGCTCCGGGGGGACGTAGGTGTCGCGCAAGGAGATGACAGGCGAAGCGTGAAGACGTATGAGCCGGTCGTCCTCGTCCACGAGCCATCCCATCGCAGACCACAGTCCCGCACCCGGGTGCCGCGCCAGGCATGACCTTGCCCGCGTGAAGAGGCCCGGCATCACAGAATCGTTCGCAGAAAGGAAAAGGACGTACTCGCTGCGCGTGACCTTCAGTCCTTCGTCCACCGCCCCATAGGTGCCGAGGTTGACCGGATTTTCGATCAGTCGAGCCCGCGACTGGCCGGCAATCAGGGCGCGGACAACCGAAACGCTATCGTCCGTGGATTGATCGTCCACGATGATCAATTCATCGGGAGGGTCTTCCTGTTCGAGTACGGAGCGGATGCAGCGCGGAAGATAGGGCGAATCGTTGCGGTTCGGCACGATCACCGCGATCTTGGGTGCCGCCGATTCAGGAGGCATCACGGCCGCGTCCCGCCGGAGCGGCGGCGAATATCCGCGCGATCGTGCATCCGGTGCCCTTGTGAGAAAATGGCGTTTTCATCGCAAATTGGCCGCTGCGTGGCGCCCGCGTGTGGGCTTCGATTTTACCAGTTAAGCCTCGGCCCTCTTTGCCCACCCCTCGGTAACGATGCCGTCGTCCCAACACTTTTGCCAGGCTTGCGGCGCGGAGGAATTGCGCGCAGTCGCAGAATTTCCGCAACTTCCGAGGGTGACATCCGACAGCAAGCCGTTCCCGGGAGGCGGGAGGCTGTTCGTATGTGAACGCTGCGCAATGGTGCAGAAGATCGTCGACGCGGACTGGCTGCGGGAGATTGGCGAGATCTACCGCGGCTACGAAATGTATCACCAGTCCGCGAGCAACGATCAGGCCGTCTTCGATCCGGTCAGCGGCCGACCGAGCGGTCGTTGCGAAGTGCTGGCGCGGCGCCTGCTCGAATCAGGCGTTCTCCCACGCTCCGGAACGCTGCTCGATGTCGGCGCCGGCAGCGGTGCAATGCTTGCGGCTTTTTCTGCGGCCTCTGACGACTGGAAGCTGTTCGGGTTGGACCTGGATGACCGGAAAGAACAGGCGCTCAGGACGATTCCGCGATTCGAGCGGCTTTTCACCGTGCCGCCCGAGCAGTTGTCGCAGGAGTTCGATCTCGTCACCCTGGTTCACTCGCTCGAGCATTTTACGGATCCGCTTACGATGCTGGGTAAGCTGCGGGAAAGAATCACCCCGGGCGGCCGACTCTTCATCCAGGTCAACGACGTGGACAGAACTCCGTTCGATCTGATCGTCGCCGACCACCTTTGCCACTTCACCCCGCGCTCGCTGGCGTATCTGGTGGCGCGCGCCGGCTTAGGAGTCGGGACCGCGAGCATGGATTGGGTCAGGAAGGAAATCTCGCTGCTTGCCGTCCCGGATCCGCAACCGCCGGAACCTGCGCACGACGACCCCCGCGAAATGATCTCCAGAATCGAAGCCGATGTGGCGTGGCTGCGCAGCATGCTCGGGCATGCACGCAAGCTCGCCGGCTCCGGCCGCTTCGGCATTTTCGGGACTTCGGTCGCGGCGACCTGGCTGGCAGGCGGGCTGGGCGATGCCTTGGAGTTTTTCGTCGATGAGGATCCGGCGAGAGAAGGTCGTTCGCATCTGGGCCGGCCGATCCTCAGGCCGGAGCAGGTTCCGCCGGGGGCAGTCGTCTATCTCGCGTTCGCGCGCGAGGTGTCGGGTGCAATCAGCCGCCGCCTGGCGGGCTTGCCTGTAATATTCGCCTTGCCGCCTGTATGAGCAGCATTGGATTGATTCGAACGATATCTACCCGGTTTCCTGAAGTCCCTTACCACGTGGTGGAAAGGAATTCATGACCGGCGGGAATTATTGCGCCGTATACGATTTTGAGATCATGCCCTACGCCTTGGGGGATGTTCTCACCTGGAACGTGCAGACGGCGATCCGTTGCGAAGAGCACGCGCGCGAGCGGGTCGACGCCTATATTTGCATGGACGAGCGTCACCCGGCCAGCATCTATCAAAGAGACCTCGTCACCGCGGACAATTGCGGATTGTATTTCAGTGAGCTTTTCGGCGCGTTTGGGACCCACCCGAAGCCCGGGGGCGCCTTCCTGTATCGCCGCCGCGAGGAGATGCTGGAGAAACTGCGCGAGGTGGCGAAGGGCAATGCAGCCAACTCGGAGTCTCTGGCCGACTACGAGCGGGCGTTGGAGAGTCGCAAGAATGAGTCGGCCCTGATCGAGCATTTCTCCAGATCCATCAAATCACACGAGCGGATCAACGCGTTCGCGGCGGAGCACGGGAGGATTCCGCTGTTGCGCCCGAGCATGGGCTGCGAGCCCGACGTGACTGGGCTGGTCACGAAGCGGTTCGCGGGCAAAAGGATCGTGGTGGTCCATATGAGGCTCCGCCGTCTCGATGCTGGATATGGCGGGGAGCAAACCTACACGCGGGACTCGGATTTCCTGGAGTGGTTCGAGTTTCTCAAGGATGCCGATAAGAAGCATCCGGACGTGCAATTCGTCGTCATGGGACGCTTGCAGGAAAAGCCGCTCGAACTGCTAAGACTTCCGAACGTAATGAGCGTTCGCGTCCTGGGGCTGGGGCTGGGACACGAGCTGACCTTGATGCTCCGAAGCGACCTGTTCATTGGCGCGTCGAGCGGTTTTGCCACGATGGCCAATTTTTCCAAAGTTCCCTATTTCATCACGAACGTGAACCGCGAGTCTTGCGAGGCGTATCGGATCGCTCTGGGGAGCGAGCGTCTGCCGTTCGCGACGGAGCGACAGATTCTGGTTTACGAGCCGGAGACCCGGGAGATGTTGATGCGCTTGCTCGAGCGGGGATTGGAAGGCGTGCCGCCGCGCAAGGGCACCCCGGGTCCTCCCTCGGACGGAACGATCGACGTTCGGAGCTGGGAATGGGAGCAGTCACAGTGGTTGCACCCCGGAGCAACCACCCATCGGTTCTTCACCGACGCGAGCTACAAGGACAAGGAGACCGCGTTCCTTGTCTGGCCCAAGGTCAAGGAGGCCAGGGCCGCCTGGCGCAAGGGCTTGAAGGATCGGGCTTGGACGGTATTGCAGCGTCTCGAAACAAGTTTTCCCCGCATGTGCGAGAAGTTTCCGGAGTTCCTGCGGCTCAAGGGGAAATTGGCGGCTGAAAGGAACGAGCGGGAAACCCTGAGGAGCTGCGAGGCCTCCCTGGAAAAACTGGCCGCTCGGAAAAAGGGGCTCCCTGGTCTTCTGACAAGATCAAGGCGGTACCTGCATTGGGGTTTCCCCCTTGCAAGGCTTCTCAAGCGCGCGTGGAAACGCAAGCACAGGATCCCGCGCAAGCTCTCGGATGTTTTGATGCGCCTCGCCTCAGGGCGAAGCGGCTCGTGAAAATACATGAGTGCCGCATCTGCGGCAATGCGGAGTTGATTCCGGTCGTTGATCTGGGCGAGCAGTATCTGACCGGCGTTTTCCCACGACAAAAATCTGAAAGTACTCTCACCAAAGGCCGCCTGCGGCTGGTCAAATGCCACGGCGGAAATGATATCTGCGGCCTGCTTCAGCTTGAGCACAGCTACGATCTAGACGAGATGTATGGCGACAACTACGGTTACAGGTCGGGTCTCAATGCGAGCATGGTGCGACACTTGCATGAAAAAGTGGCGCGCATCCGCAGCTTGGCGGCCCTGCAACCTGGAGATCTGGTGGTCGATATCGGCAGCAATGACGGCACCACGCTCGGCGCTTATCCCAACGATCTGCTGCTGGTCGGGATCGATCCTACAGGAGAGAAGTTTCGCCGCTACTACGCCAGTCATCTCAACTTGATTTCCGAGTTCTTCTCGGCCGATCTGTTGACTCGAGCTTTCCCCGGGCGCAAGGCGAAAGTGGTGACTTCCTTTTCCATGTTTTACGATCTTGAGAGTCCGATTGACTTTGCCCGCGAGGTTGCAAGCGTTCTTGAGCTTAAAAAGGGCCTTTGGATTTTCGAGCAAAGCTATATGCCTTTGATGCTGGAACGCAATGCCTATGACACCGTCTGCCATGAGCACCTTGAATACTATGGTCTGAAACAGATCGTCTGGCTGGCGGAAAAGGCGGGGCTCAAGATAGTCGATGTCGAACTCAATGACGTCAACGGGGGCAGTTTCTCGGTGGTTGCCGCCCATCGGAGTTCCATGCATACCGACAGCCAGGGGGTCGTCGCGCGCATGCTGGCCGCCGAGGAGGCGGCTGGACTTTCCGGTCTGGCTCCCTACCACGCATTCTTCCAACGTGCCGAGCAAAGCCGGCGCTCGCTGCAGGAGTTCGTGGCCAAGGTTCGTGGTGATGGTGCTCGGCTGTGCGGATTGGGAGCTTCCACAAAAGGAAACGTAATCCTCCAATACTGCGGGTTCGATACCAACGATATCGAGGTCATTGGCGACGTTAACCCAGACAAATTCGGCGCGGTCACGCCGGGGAGCTGGATACCGATTGATGACGAGAAGAAGGTTCTCGATTCCTCGCCTGACTTCCTCTTGGTGCTACCTTGGCACTTCCGAGACTTTTTTCTACACAACCCCGCTTTTTCCGGACGGCGTCTGGTATTTCCCCTGCCTCGGCTCGATGTCGTCACTCCCATGATCTCCGGGAAAAACTGAGGTGCCCCGATATTTGAAATCGAACGCAAACCAGGAACTCGGCATAAACGACTCACATGATTCTAGTTACTGGAGCAACCGGATACGTGGGAAGGCGCCTGATTTCGATGCTGGCGGAGGCCTATGGTGCCTCCCGAATCTTGTGCCTCGCATACGATCAAGCCGACAACGAGTTGGAACGCACGGGTCGGTCCAACCTCGATGAATTGGGGATACGTTACATACCGGTCGATCTCGTATCGGGCCGAGGACTGGGGAATGTTCCCAAATCACCGAGTATGGTATTTCACCTCGCGTCGAATACCGACACCGGCGCGAGCGACCACAGCATCAATGACGTCGGCATGCGCAACCTCCTCGAGGCGATTGAGCCCCTGCCTGTCGAGGCCCATTTCATCTTTACGAGCACGATCGCTGTCGCGGACCACAGAGAGGACGCGAGCAAGCCGGTTGACGAGGAGACGCCGCTACTGCGGCCGTTCAACGACTATGGAAGAAGGAAACTCGCCGCAGAGAAGTATCTGCGGGCACGGGTTCAAGTGGGCGGATTCCGCTCGACGATAGTACGCCTTTGCGCCGTCTACGGACAGGGGACCAGGGGAGGCGGATTGTTTGACCAGTTGTCGCGCCTGGCTTCCGCGGACTCGGTGATTGCTCGATTCAACTACCCAGGCAAGCTCAGCTTCATCAATGTGGACGATATCGCCAGAATACTGGTCCTGCTTTCCCGCCGACCCGTGCCGTCCGGAACCAGCGAACTATTCATTCCAGTGGCGGAGGTCATGACTATCTCCGAGCTGATTCACTGCTATTATCAAGCGTTTGGCATCAACTATCGCCCGATCAGGTTTCCAACAGTGTTCTGGAAGCTGTGTGACTTGGTGGCAAATTGTTTCTACCGGATCGAGCCCATTTTGCCCCACGCGGTCAATAACCGGATATGGCAACTCGGGTTAGTGGTCGGCAGCGGGTTCCATAACGAATCGGGAAAGCTAAGCAGAACATTACCCGACCTTAAGCTGAAACGTTTCAAGGATGTGGTCGGCGAGATCATCCGTTAGAGCAGGCAATTTGGACCGGTCTTCGTGCTAGGGGAAATTGTCTCCTTCATGCGCCGCAACGGTTTGCGGGCAGTCGTCACTCATGCCATCGAGATCTACGTTGGCGCACTGATTCGGTGGCTGCCCGGCGTCGAAGGTCTCATGTTACGGGGGCTGTTCTATCGATGTCTTTTTAGTAGCGCCGGCAAGAACCTGCTGATCTATCCAAGCGTCTATATCATCTTCTCGCACCGCATGAGCGTCGGAGTGCGAGTGGCCGTCAACGTCGGCACTTACATCGACGCGGGGGGCGGGCTAGAAATCGGCGACCATGTGATGGTGGGTCCCCACTGCATCATTTCAAGTCGTGAGCATTCCATCGAAGCGACCGGCGTCCCCATGTGCTATCAGCCGGTCCGATACGCGAAAATCGTGATTGGAAACGACGTCTGGATAGGCGCCAATGTCTCTATCCGGGGCGGGGTCAAGGTTGGCGACGGCAGTATTGTTGCGGCCGGTGCTGTCGTTATCGAAGATGTCCCTCCAAACGCCATTGTCGGGGGCGTTCCTGCAAAGGTTCTTCGACAGCGGGACCCCTCGATGGGGAAACGTGGCGTCTCTGGCTGAGCATCGCCGAAAAGCAATCCATCCGATATGTCGTCCTTGCCGGAAGCGCCAGATTATCTGAATCCGTTGATCCTGCTGATGTTCACGTTCGCCGCGCACGGCGTCATTCTGCTCAACGATGGGCTCTATTGGGATGGATGGATGATCGATTCGTGGCAGAGACGGAAAGAGTGGGCCACGATGAAAAGGTTCTTCTCAGAAGTTGGAATGCCCCTTCAGCACCATCTCCACAAATTCATCGCGCGTTTCCCCAATAGGTCCATTGTCTACCGACTGCTTGTCGTTGCTTCGACGTATGCAAGCGCCCTGGCGATTTATCTGACCGCGACGCGGTTCGGTTTTCTGAACGAGAATCAAGCCTTGGTCCTGTCGCTGCTCTATTTGACCTATACGGGATACCACATGAATGTCGATTCCATAATCGTCCTTCAGTACGGCCTCCCGACCGCGATCTTCTACTGGGCTGTCTATGTTGCTTTCGCGACCCTGGACCACACTGGCGCGGCTCACTGGAGCCTACGTCTAACGTCGCTGGTTCTATTTTGGTGTTCATTCAGCGCCAATTCCCTCCTGGTCTACTACTTTGCCTTTCTTGGATTCGTGCTGTTCTTGAAGCCTGGTTTTATGGAGGATGCCTGGCACAACGCGTATTACGGACTTCTGGAGCACCTCGACTACGCCGTTCTTCCGTTCCTGTACTGGATTCTGAAGGAGAAGCTCGCGCCACGACACGGCAACTACAAGGACTACAACCGCATACGGCTTCATCCGCTGCGATTCGCGCGCGGCTTCATCAATGCCGTGCGCAGCGGGGTCGAAGCCGCCATCACTGCACCGATTAGATCGGCGTCGAAAAAAAATTTCCTGTGGATCCCGGTCGTAGCATTTGTGTTGACGTTCTACGTCGGGACTTACGTTGCTTCTGACTTGCTGGTGATCTCCCAACCCGTCGCAATCCATTTGCTGGTTGCAGGAGGCGCGTTCTTCGTCTTGGCTGGACTCCCTTACATTGTTGTCGGGCAGAATTTCGCTCCAACAGGGTGGGCGACAAAGCACCACATGCTGTTTCACCTTCCCGTATCGCTGATGACTCTGGGGGTGGCAGGCTTGCTGTTTCCCGCCAACATCATGCTCTCGGTGCTCGTTTTCATACTTGCAGCGAACATGGTTCATCTGAATTCGGTGTATCTCTACTACATAGCGGTCGTGGCGAAAGATCGTTCGTGGTTGTACAAGCTATCCAAGATCCCCGACGCGAACAAGACCTCTATCTTCCATATTTCGGACAACCATTCCATCCAGGGCGATCACTATTTTCCACAGAACAGTCCTGCGTATAGTTTCTACATGTTTGAATGGCTCTGGGGCGATAAAACCCATATCGGGGTCCATGTGCCGGAATCGCATCGGCAGCGCCTTCAGGGCGAACAAATATCGAAGCTGCTCGTTGCCACTACCTTGGATTACGACATGAAGGAAGTGAATATCCACGGAGTGCAGGCAAGGCTGGTGATATCCGACGGGGTAACGCGTTCACCGGTCTGGATAGCCCTGATGTATCTGAAAGAGAGATACCTGCCGGGGGGCAACGTCGAAGAAGTACTGAAGGATATTACCGACCTGAACTACGCTCGGGTTTGACTACAGTTACGGCACGGGCGGAATCGAGAACTGACCAGATGCTCCGACTATTGGTCATTGTCCGGGCGCTTCTCCGCAACGATAACTGCATATGTAAACGCGTCCCTGATCCCAAAAGAAAACGATGTCAGATCAAAGCCGGATTCATCCAGGAGTTTTTGAATCTGCCTTCGGGACCGTACCTTGGTCGGTTCCGGCGGATGAAGCTGGACATTGCGGCGTAGTACTTGATTTAGCACAAAGTGAATTATTCTCAAGGCTATGACCGACAATCCATAGACAGGCGGCCAGAAAAGCACCAACCGGCCGCCGGGTTTGAGTGTCCTGTGGAACTCGGCAAGGATTTGCCGTATCTGGTCCTCTTCAAAATGTTCCATGACCCCGAGGTTGTACAGACCGTCAAATCGGCGCTCGATATGCGACAAGTGAAAGATGTCCATAACCTTGCATTCGGCCCGTGCACCGTGATTGGCCAGGTATTTGGCGATTGCGTTGGGCGAAATGTCGACAGCGGTCACCTTTGCGTAGCGCACGACATCCGTATCGACTTCACCACCGCCGCAACCCGCGTGAATGAGTTCGGCGTGAGGGGAGAAAGTTCGTCTGATAAAGTGATTGAGAGTGGGTTTTATCAGGTAGTTTCGATAGAAACTGGCGATGACGTCATAGGTCGACCTTTCGACCTCCCGCCCCTTGCTCTCCCAGTACTTGTCCCACACGTCGCGCATGACTTCAGGATCTGAGCTTCCCTTCCCCTTCTTTTCGTCTCTCTTGGATCGATGGCGGGTGAGCGCTAGCCTTCCGGCAAGCCGGAAAAGACGCGAGAGTCCCCGTACCATGTGGCCTATCCTCATTTTGGAGTGACCGTAGGTGCGCGCCGGCAAATCGACCGGCAGTTCGCCGATTTTGAATCCAGCCGTGTGAAAGAGAGTCAGGCTTTCGAAGAAAAACTCGTAGTCACGGCTCTCGATGCGGTCAAACAGGGAGCTCGGAATATGGTCCAGGCGGTAAAGGCGGAGTCCCCCGCTGGCGTCAAATGGCAACCGCAGCATGGTCTGAGTCAAGAAATGCCCCAGTTGGGTGAGGAATCGCCGGAACAGATTCCATTCCCGCAAGCTGCTTTCCCGCTGGAATCTCGATCCCACCACAATATCGTACGTGCCGTTGAACTCAAGCAATCTGGGGATATCCTCCGGCTTGTGCGAATAATCTGCATCCAGGCTGACAAACAAGCGATAGGCCTCGGCCTTGCCGTATCGGAGCGCAGTAAGATGGGCGCTTCCGATACCCTTCTTGCCCTCCCGCCTCAATAACTTCAGATTCAGGTGGTCTCGCATCATCCTTGCGACAACGTCACCGGTACCGTCAGGTGAACTGTCATCGATGACGAGAATATCGGCCGGCAAGTTAAGCTTGAATAGTTGCTCGATGAGCGGGCCAATGTTATCGGCCTCATTGTAGGTGGGCGTGAAAATCAGGATCTCGTTGCGGTTCATTGTTTTTCGCCAGTCAGCTCGGACCGCACCATCAACTCGACCAGATCGTCGAACGACAACTTCGGCTGCCAACTCGTCGCCATCCTAAGACGCTTTGAATCCCCGCAGAGGGGCCGTTTGCGCAGACGTCGGTGCAGAATGCCGGGCGTCTCCACGATGTGGTCGCGATAGTCCAGGCCGACTACCGAAAAGGCACGTGCCACAAAGTCGCGAACCGTGTGCAGCGCACCGCTCGCGACTATGTACTCCCGCGGTTCGTCCAGAGAAAGCATCGCCATCATCGCCCGGACAACGTCCTCTGCCGCGCTCCAATCCACCTGAGCATCGAGAGCCCCGAGTTCAAGCCGTGAACCATGTCCGCGGTAGATATCGGCAACCGCGCAGGCGACCTTGCGCGTGACGAAATCCCGATGACGCAAAGGCGATTCGTGGTTATAGAGGATGCCTGCGCACGCGAATAGACCTTCACTGGCACGATAAGCCCGGCATAAACCGATGCCATTCAGCTTCGTCACGCCATAGGCACAGAACGGCGCCATGGGCGTGTCCTCGGTTTGTGGGCTTTCCGTAGGATCTCCAAAAACGAGCGACGATGCGGCGTAGAACAACCGGGCTTCCCTCCGCACCGTGCTCATTGCATTCAGACAATTCTGCAAGCCGACACAGTGAATGTTGTAGCTTTCGACCAGCAAAGTGCGCAGCGAACCGGCTCCCTCCTGGGACGAATGGTGGTGAGCGGCAAGATAGTAGATCTCGTCGGGAAGGACCTCGCGGACCAGCTCTGCAACCCCTTCCGCGTCCAGAATATCCAGGGGCCCCTTTGCCACGTCGCCGTAGACGCCGGTACGGGCAATCCGGATGACCCGATCTCCGCGGGTCGTCAGCTCGCGGCAAAGATAGTGGCCATCTTGCCCGCCGGCACCAATTACGACTGAGCAGCGCGACATACTCTCAATGCTTTTCACCCCTTGCAAGTGGAGCTCGACCACCAAATACGGCGCTGCCCCGGGGCAACGCAACCGGAATTATAAGCTTATGGCAGCGGTCAGTTCCCGATCGACACCCCTCCTCGCAAGAAGCCCCGTCGGCGCGCGACGGTCATTTCACTGAACGCGGTGTCGGTGTGACCCACCGTATCGCCGATGTTCGAACGTCCGGGGCCGCCATGATGGCGGCTGCGAGCGTTGCGGCCGAAACCAGAAACAGGCTGGGCAAATTCGACCAGACGGTATCGGGAAAAGGCATCAGCCATTTCCAGACGCCCCCGATTGCCGCCGCTGCCAGGAGCGGTAGCCCGGTGTCCACGCGGTACCAACGCCACAACTCGCCTCGCAGCAAACGGCGGTGCATCAAATTAATGACGACTAACACGTAGCCGGCGTTGAGAATAACCCATACGATTGCCGCGCCGACGCCTCCGTATCTTACCGACATGAAATAGATAAGCGGAGCAAGCAGCAGAGTCGCCACAGAATTGGCGATAAGGGAGAGTCGTGTCCAACCCCAAGCGAGCTGCAACGCATGCGGCATGCTCGCCAGCGCGTTGAGGGCAGTGCCCACCGTCAGCAGGCTTAGCATCAGATGGCTCTTTTCGGCGATCAAGCGGTCCTGCGTCCACAAGAGCAACAACTCGTAAGAAAACAGAGTGAGGACGACCGCGAGCGGCAGTACCAGCACGGACATCAACTGGCAGCCGCGATGATAAAGGCGCGCCAGTTCCTGCCGGTCATCGATCAGCAGGAGTTGCGAGAAGCGCGGAAAGAACGCGTCGCATACAGGGCCCACCAGATAGTGGAAGCTTGCCGCCACCCGCCAGGCGAGGCTGTAATAACCGAAAGCATCCAGCGGAAGGACTTTGACCAGGATGATCTTGTCGAGCTGAGTCAGAATGACTGACATGACCGAAATCCCGGTCATGCCTGCGGCGAAGGGCCATATCTGCGCCAGCAATTGCTTGCTGAAAGCGGCGCGCGCGGGTGCTTCGGGCAGGGACCGCCACAGCAGCAGCCCCGTCAGAAGCGTATCGACCAGGCTGATCGCCATGGACCATGCAACGAACGCGTAAATAGTGGGCGAAACGAGCCAGACGACCAGGACGCCGCCAATGTTGTTTACGGTTCCGGTGATCGAGGAAAGCAGGTTGAAGGCCACCTGCCTCTGCATGCCCATCAGTCCGCCGGTATAAAGCGCCCGCGGCCATTGGAAAGCAAGTGCAATCCCCATCATGGCCAACGCCTGCGCAACGGTTTCCGACGTCAAATGCTGCGGCTTGATCCAGTAGGCCGCGATGACCGGCGCCAGGGCGGCCATCGTCACGCCGATGGCGAAGCCGATCGACCAATAGATGATCTCCAGGGTGCGCAACAGATCGCGCATTTCCTGCGCCTTGCCCGACTGCGCCGAATACTGCGCGAACTGGCGATTGAGCGCCGTGCCGAGGCCGAGGTCGAGCAGCGACAGGATCGCCATCAACGACAGGAAAAACCCGATCAGTCCAAAGGCTTCGATGCCCAAAAAGTGGATGTAAATCGGGACCACGGCCAGCGACAACAGGGCCGCCCATCCCTTGCCGGCGACATTGGCAACGACATTGCGCCTGACGATGGACATCGCCTAGGCGGCCCGCGGCTCAGCGCGACGGGTCAGGATACGAAATATGATCGGGTCGAATCGCAAACGCGAAAATACGGATGCACGGCCCTAACGGGCCGGCAAGGGTCGTGGCCGGTTCATGTGCATCCACACGGCAAATGCGTCGTAGGGCGTCACTCTCCGCGTCAGGAGGAGGTTCTCCCCGCGAAACGCATCGAGGTCTTCTCCCTCGCGCAGGATGAAACGCCTGAACGCCGCGTCAGGCACCTTCACTTCGAAGTAGATCCGATAGACTTTGGAATATCCGAGCGGGCTGAAGTCGAAGTCGAACTGCGTGAAACGGGATGCGCCGGGCAGGTCGAACTGTATTTCCTCGCGCAGCTCGCGTCTGAGTGCATCCACCGGGGTTTCACCGGCTTCGACTGCTCCACCGAAGCAGCCCCAGTGACCCGGATAGAAGATCCCCGGCTTGCTGTCGCGCAGCTGCATGACGTAGCGGCCATCTTCGTGGACGAGCAGGGCGGCCACGGCATCGCAGGGACGGGGCGACTTTCCGTCAGCGGGAACGAAGTGCCCGGGGTTGAACCCTGGGCTTTCGACGAAGAGCACTTCTTCCTGTCGATCCGGAGAATTTCCCATTTCCTTCTGAGCGGCTATGCGCTTACCAGTTGGACGACGCGATCGAGGGAGATGCCGTGTGCTCGGAGGAGCTCTTCGTGCTTTCCGTACACGTGGATGAAGTCGTGTTGCAGCGACAAGCACTCGATCCTGCATTTTGCACCGGCGTCCCAAGCGATCGCTTTGACGGCTTCCCCGAGCCCTCCGCGCGGCACCATTTCCTCGAGGACCAGCACCCGTGGGAACCGCGACAGCGCACCCATGATGCCCTCCCGGTCGAGCGGCTTGAGCGTATGAACGGATGCTACCGCGACTGAGATCCCGCGGTCTTCGAGTGCTTTCGCGGCGTCCATGCCCATCTTGAGGATCGGCCCGTAGCCGAGGATGCACGCGTCGCGACCTTCGCGCAGGTAGCGGAGTTTGCCGAACTCGAAAGGCGAGGTGGCAGCGCCGGTAATGAGTGGCTCGCCCGCCTTCCCCAGGCGGAGGTATACAGGGCCTTCCTCCTGCGCGACGCACCACCGCGTGGCCGCGCGAGTCTCTTCGGGATCGCATGGCGCTATAACGCGCATGTTCGGAATCGCCGATGCGATCGCGACGTCCTCCATGGCATGGTGCGTGCCTCCGAGCGTCGAGTACGTGACCCCTCCGCCGATACCGACGACGGTGACTGGCAGATTCTGGTAACAAAGATCGTCCCGGATGAACTCGAAGGGGCGATAGAGGGCGAACGTGGCGATGGTGTAGGCGAAGGGCTTCAGGCCGCGCATCGACATCCCTGCGCACATGCCGATCATTATCTGCTCGGCGACGCCGGTATTGATGAAGCGGTCCGGGAACTGCTTTCGAAACTGGTCCATCGCGCCCGCGGGGGAGATGTCGGCCACTACCACACACAGGCGTGAATCGTTTTGCGCGGCCTCGTGGAAGGTCTTGGCAAAGATGTTCCTCACGCACTGACCTCCCTCAGATCCCGGATGGCGGTCGCGTACTCGTCCTTGCTCGGCGAGCGGTAATGCCAGATCGGAACATTTTCCATGAATGCCACGCCGCGTCCCTTCACAGTCTTGCACAGCAGGGCATACGGCCGCCCGCCACGACGCGCGGCGACCGCCCGATGCATGGCGGCACAATCGTGGCCGTTCACGGCCGCCGATTCCCAGCCGAAGGATTCGAACTTCTCCCGCAAGGGGTAAAACGCGGTGTGCGACTCGCTCATCTTTTCCAGGCCGCCGATGTCGTTCAGGTCGACGAACACGAGCAAATTGTCCAAATGCAGGTTCGCCGCCATCATCGCGCCTTCCCACGATGAACCTTCTTGAAGCTCGCCATCCGAGAGCACGGCGAATATTCGCTTGCCGGAGTGGAGAATCTTTTCAGCGTGCGCCATGCCCACCGCGATGCCCATGCCGTGCCCCAGCGAGCCAGTTGAGGCTTCGATGCCTGGATTTCCGCGGTCCGGATGGGCGCCAAGGATTCCCTGAGGCGTGCAATAGCGGTCGAGCTCCTCCGACGAGAGAATGCCCAGATCTTCGAGGATGGCATATTGGGTCATGCAGCCGTGTCCCTTGGACATCAGGAACACGTCCCTGAAACCCCTTCCGTCCGGCGCGGGACGCATCAGTCCGCCGTAGATCACATCCGTTATCTCGACGCAGGAGAATGCCGGTGCGGCGTGCAGCGCGGTCACTTTCTGGGAGATGTCCAGGATGCGGCGGCGATACCGCATGCACCGCTCGCGAGCGGCGGCGGCGTCAAAATTTTCTGAACTGGTTCTTTCAACGGAGCGCATATTTCAGCCGCGCATCGTGTACGAACTCGGCCAATCGCGCAGCCGGTCGAGATATTTTCGGCCCCAGTCGACCATCTCGCGCAGTCCTTCCTTCCATCCGATCTCGGGCTCCCATCCGAGGTCGCGCTTGATGGCGCCGGAGTCGAGCCAGTAGCGGGAGTCCTGCCCCAGCCGGTCGGGCGCCATTTCGCACAGCTGCTCGAAGGGCATTCCCAGGGCGTCCGCGCACAGCTCGACGACCCGCCGGATGCTGGTCGGTTCGGCCGGACCGGCATTGTAGATCTTTCCGAGAGGCGCCTTCTCCGTCACCAGGTGGATCGCGCGCGCCAGATCGCGCGCGTGGATATAGGATTTCTCCGCTTTTCCTCCGCCCTGGAGCGGCAGCTTGGTGCCGGTCAGGCCGCACAGTATTGCCTTGGGAATCACGCGGTGCAGCAGTTGTCCCGGGCAATAGGCGTTGGAAGGCCGGATGACGTTCATCGGAAACTTCAGGAACTTGTGCACCGACTCGAGGTACATGTCGAACGCCACCTTCGAGGCGGCGTACGGGCTGGTCGGCTTGATCGGCTCATCCTCTTTCGCCGCATGCAGTACCGATCCGTACATTTCCGAGGTGCCGATCTGGACGAAGCGCTCCAGCCAGGTTCGCTTCATCAGTTCCTCGCACAGTCGCGCGAGCGCCATCGAGTTGGTCTCGAAAAAACGCCAGGAATGCTTCCAGGACACGGCGCCTTCGCCCTGCGCCGCGTAGTTGACGATGATCTCGGGCTTGACCTTGTCCAGGAGCTCGAGCAGCAGGTCGATTTCGTACGTCAGATGGTACGCGTGATACTCGAAGTTCTTTTCGCGTTCGATAGCGAGCGAAAAAGGTTCAGGCCGGAGCGGATTGCGCCCGACGCTCACGACGCGCTTCGGATTGGCGTTGCGAAGGAGATAGAAGGCGGTGTGTATGCCGAACGATCCGCCCCCGCCGAGAATAACGTAAGTCTTGCTCATTCGAGAATAGTCCAGTAGTAATCGCCAGTGTAGCCCGCTTCGGCATAGAGTTTCAGCCAGCCTTGCGGGTAGTCGTGGAATTCCGCCGTAAGAATCCAGCTCAGGGCGATCTCCCTCTGCTCGGGGGTCCGGTAGCTGTCCACCTGCACGAAGGCCCGCCCGCCGCTCAGTCGCTGGATTTCTCGCATCGCCATGACGGCGCGCGGGCGGTGCAGGTTATGAACGGTGTTGATCGAGAGCACACAGTCGAACGAGCGGTCTGGAAACGGCAGGCTGTCCGCCGAGCCGAGGTGCAGGCGTCCGACGACTTCCTTCTCGCAGTTCACCAGCGCGTAGCGCGAGACGTCTAGGCCGAACGCCTCGAGCCCCGGGCACTCGAGCATCAGGTCCTTGATCAGGAACCCCTTGCCGCAGCCGACGTCGAGAACGCGCATGCCGGCTCTGAGGCCGAAGTGCGCGATGACGTCGCGCGCCACCGAACGCCAGCGGCCGTCATAGCGGTAGCCGCCATAGCCGTATTTCCGCTCCCCGTCCCAGTAGTCTTTGTCGAACTTCTTCGAGATCGCGATTACGGCCTCGTCCTTATCGTCGGCGCGCTTCTGGATGTTGCGCTGGGTGCGCGGCAACGATCTGAGCAGGTTCACTTCGGCCATCAGCTTTTCTCCGGCATCTCGCGGTGCACGCGGGCGACACCTTCGTCCAGCGGGATGAAGCGGATATCCTGGAATGCCTTGATGGTGCTGGCGATGTCGTAATGCCGGTGGGTGACTGGATTGGCGCGCGGCGTTTTTACGATCTCCACCGGATCCTTGAACTGTCGGGCCACCGCCTGCGCGACTTCGTAGAAGGAATGCGAGACTCCGGTGGCGGCGTTGAGCGTTCCCGTGCTGCGCTGGACCAGGCAGCGAACGGTGAGCGCCGCGAGGTCCTCCACGTGGATATGGTCGCGCGTTTCTTCGCCACCGCCAAATAGGACGATCTTGCTGTCTTTCTGCGCCGCACGGCGAAAACGGTTCGGGCCATACGAGTTGTGCGTGTCGTCCAGTCCGTACACCAGTGTGGGGCGCAGCACCAGTATTGGGACCTTGGTGAGGCTGCGTGCCATGATCTCGCGCGCGTAGTGCATCACCCCGTAGAGGTCCTGGGGCGAAGCGGCAGTGTCCTCGCTGACGCGGCTGACTGCGGTGTCGTATACCGCGTCCGAGCTGAAATACACCAGGTGCGCGCAGCCGGTTTTTTCGATCGCCGCGCAAGTGTTCTGCATCATCGCGAGGTTTTTCATCAGCGTGGCGATATCGCGCCCTTTGTCGGGGGTGAGCGCTGCCAGCATGACGACGGTATCGGTGGCTTTCAGCGCCGCCGCGAGCTTGTCCGCTGCCGATGGCTCCGCGAGATTCAGGCCGGCTGAAGTCAGCGGAAGACAGGGAATGCGCCGGGTATCCAGTTCCTCGCGTATTGCCGCGCCAATGAAGCCCCGCGCCCCGAGCAACACCACGCGCGCGGGCTCCAGGGGTGTCCGGTTCTGGTGAATGATCATTTTTCTCGTACGGACGCCAGGTCAGTACTTCATTCCGAGAGTATGGTATTCGAGTCCTGCGGCGCGGCAGGCAGCTTCTTTCAGCACTGCGTAAGGGTCGAGAACCAAGCTACCGCGCAGTCTGCGGGCCACTTGTGCGGGGTCGAGCGCCCCGAACTGCGCCCAAGGCGTCATGATCGCCAGCGCATCCGCGCCCTCGCAGGCGTCTAGCTCGGAGCTCGCCGCATGGCAGCGCGGGTTCGTGATTGCCGTTGCGGGCACGACGGGGTCGAATACGCGCACGCGGAAGGGCGCGAGGTGCGCAAGGAGCGCAAGCGACGGCGAGTTCTTGGTCGAATGGGTGTTCTGCTTGTAGGCAAGCCCGAGCACTGCGATCACGGGGTCCTCCAGTCGCGAGAGGACGGCCCCGTGGAGCGTTTGCAGAGCCCAATCCCTGCGATGCCGGCTGTTCGCGATCCAGGCGCGCACTACGCGCGCGTCGGCACCGTGCGCGTCGGCGAGTTCGCAGATCGTCGCGAGATCGCGTTCCAGGTTGCCTCCGGCAATCCCGAGCCCCGGGGCCAGATAGGCATGCTGCCCGATACGCCGGTCGAGCTTCAGCGCCGGCGCGATCTCGGACCATGCGGCGCCCAGGCGTTCGCACAGTTCGGCCAGCGTATTGGCCGCGCTGATGGAGGACACGAGGCAGCAATTGATCGCGATCTTTGCGAGCTCGGCGCTCTCGTAGCGCATCGGCAGAATCGGGCACCCGAAGGCGGAAAGAAATTCCCCCAGCGCCGCCGGGAGCTTGGCGGATGGATTGGCGCATCCGAGAATGATTCGTTCAGGATGCATTGCCCGCTCGATCGCCTCGCCGAACACGAGGGTCTCGACCTGGTAGAAAAGGCGTTCGCGCGGAAGCGTCAACGCGCGCGTGAATCCGGGGGGCACCTGGCACAACACCACCACTACCGTGCCGCGCGCCAAGGCCCCGGCCACGGCTTCGACGAGCCGCCGTATACCAGCGAGATCGCTCGCGCCCGAGTCATCGGTGGGAACGTCGGAGGCGATGTACACGAGATCGCAACGCGACAGGTCGGCGATGTTCGCGGTGTAGTTCGCCCGGGAAGCATGACGGCGCAGGACTTCGGGCAGGCCGGGTTCGACTACGTGCGGGTCGCCACGCCGCAGACGCTCGATCACGTCGCGATCCGCATCGTAGCCGACCACACCGAAGTCGCGGGCGAGGGCTGCCGCAGCGGAATTGACGCCGAGGTGCGTCATGCCCGCAAAGCCGACCTGAATGCCGCTCATGCCTTCGCGAATTTCGTCGCCTGTTCGCCGAGTCCGCGCAACAATTTCTGCATCCAGAGGTCGCGCGAAACGTCGGTCGATTCTCGGCGCGCGCAAAGCGACTTGAAGTGCGCGTACTCGGCAGACCAGGTCGGATCATCCTGCGTGAGCGTAACCGTTTCTTCGGGCGGCCTTCCCGAGGGCAGAACTCGGGTGCGCAGGGTAAACGTGGTCGGCCCCCACTTGCACAGGGACCGGATGTGCGCGGAGCCGCGCTCGGCGAACAGGTCGCAGGTGAAGTGGTTGCGCCAGGACAGCAGCGTCATCTCCAGTTGCAGCTGCGGCCGCGTGGAGCGGGAACCCACGATCAGGTGATCGGGGGCGCGGTTCTCGAAGCAGCTGGCGAAATGCACCTGAAAATCGCCGCCCAAGTCGCCGAACCAGAAAGCCGCGGTATCGAGCAGGTGCGAACCCAGGTCCGGCAGAACGCCGGCTCCCTGGTCGCGCCACGCCGATTCGCGCACCAAGCGGGCCGTCCCGTTTCCGTAGAACATTCTGCAGTGGTACGGCCTCCCCAGCACTCCCGAGGCGATGACCTCCCGCATGCGCAGGTAATGCGGCTCGAAACGGTGATTGTAAGCGGTGTAGCAAACCGCCTTGTGCTCGCGCGCGAGCCTTCCGAGGCGCTCGATGTCCTCGTCGCGCGGCGCCCACAACGGCTTTTCCACCAGGACGTGCTTGCCGAGCGAGAGCAGATATTCCAGCAGTTCGAGCTTCGGCTGATCGGGGGTGCACACCAGTGCGGCGTCGTACTGGTCCGCGGCCACTTCCTGCACTCTCCGGTAACGCGCTTCCGGATTGACCGGATCGACTGCAGCGACAAACTCGTCCTTCGCCACGGTGCGGCGCTTGGTTCCCTGGACTCCCAGACCGATGACGATGACCTTCAATTCGAGATGCGCTCGTCGTAGTTGGTTTCGCGCTCGATGCCGCCGATCTTGCGCGTGACGTTGACCGGCGTAACGGGGATGTTGCCGTCGAGCTCGCATTCGCATGCCGCCGCGATGGAGCCCAGTATCGTGGCCACGGAATCTGACCCGGTGGCGAGCTTTCCCAGGGTCGCGTAGGCAAGGAGCGCATCGCCCGCGCCGACCGCGTCGACCACGCGCTCGGCGAACGAATCGACAACGATGTAGGAATCGAGCGACTCGTGCTCGGCGCTGCGGCAAGTCAGCACGCCGCGCTCCCCTAGCTTCAGGATGAGCGTCTTGCAGCGCGCGGCGTCATACAGTGCCGAGGCAAGCGGCCGCACCCCGGAGTCCTGGTCGCCGAGGGCAAATCGCGCTTCGCGCTCGTTGGGGGTGATCAGGTCGAAATCTTTGAATTCGGTGATGTTTCCCCAGCGGCTCGCTACCTGGCTGTCGGCAACCTTGAACACCCCTTTCGGAATGGCCGATATCAGCTGGGGGATCGTCCGGCGATTGAATATTCCGTGGCGAAAGTCGCTGAACACGACCGCATCGCTCTTTTCGGCTCGAACCGCCGTGGCGAGACGCTCGAGGATCTCGTCTGAAATCGAGCGGTTGTCGAGCGTATCGAGTTTGAGCAGGCGGTAGCCGCCGGCGACGATCGCATTCTTGTGGGTGGTCGGGCGCGTAGGGTCGATGATTGCGCGGCAGTCTATGCCCTGGTTCTTGAGCCCGTCGAGAACGAAGTCTTTGAGGGCGTCGTTGCCGAGGACCGTTGAAAACACGACCTGGGCCCCCGCTGCGCGCAGATGCTCGGCGACTATTGCGGCCCCGCCGATGTAGTCGTCGCGACGCTCGTACAGCACGCTCATGGTCGGAGTTTTCGTATGTCCGCCGATCATCGCGGTCTGCGTGTGGCTGTCGACGATGGTGTCGCCCACCACGTGAACGCGAAAGCGGTCGAGCTTTTCGAGCGCCGACCTCAGAGAGTCGAACGTCAGGCCCTGGCCCTCCATGAAGGTAAGCAGCTTTTCGTTCCTGATCGACGGCGGCGCCAGTTCGATCAGCTTTGACGAGGAATAGACGATGTCGCCCGGAGTGAAAATCAACTCGCCCCCGTACTCCTGCAGAGCGACGATCTCTTCCTGCGTTTTGGGGGGAAGGCCCGTGGCGGTGTATTCGTAGCCCTTGGCGAAGAAATCCGGCTGAAGCAGGGCGATGTTCTGAATGGGGGTCGCGTTCCTGTCGATAAGCACGAAGTCGACGATCTCGAATGCGGCGAGATTGAGCGCCCGCAGATCCTGCGGAACATGGGGACGGTATTGCCCCTTGCTGATATGCATGTCGGCGGTGAGGCTGGTCACGAGCACGTCGGCCTTGCTCTTTGCGTACAGCAAGTGGCGCAAGTGGCCGGGGTGCACCACGTCGAACACGCCGTGGCACATGATGACCTTCTTTGTCCGGGGGCGCGGGCCGATGATTCTCTTCAGCTCCTCGGCGGTCTTGATCTTGTGACGGTATTTCTCGGTAAGTGATAGCAGCACAATCAGTGCTCCGCGCTCAGATACTCGAACCAGGTCTTCGTCGCCGTGGCGATCGAATCCGGATCCCAAAGCGGCGCATTGCGCCAGTAGTTGATATTGGCGAGAATTTTGTCCACGCCCTCTTCGAAACTCACCTGCGGGTGCCAACCGAGCTCCGAAGTGATCCGCGAAATGTCGGCCCAGGTGCAATCAGGCTCGCCGGGACGCTTCGGGATGCGGATCTTCTCGCCGCCCAGCAGCTCCACCAGCCGGTTGACCGACTGCGGCTTGCCGGCTCCGAGGTTGTAGACGCGGCCGACGTGCGAGGTCTCCGCGGCGGAGAAAAATGCCCGCGCCACGTCGGTGACATAGAGAAAATCGCGCGTTTGCATTCCATCCCCGACAACGGTATACGGCTTGCCCGCGAGTTTCTGGCGCAAGAACACGCCGAACACCGCGCCGTAAGCGCCGGAGGTCCGCGAGCGCGTGCCAAAGGCATTGAAGATCCGGATCGAGTTGACCGGCAGCTTGTAGACCAGGTGCCAGTGGAGCGCCGCCTGCTCGCCCAGATATTTTGAGAGTGCGTAAGGATAGCGAGGCTCTATTGGATGGTCCTCGCGCGTCGGCACGCTGGCCAGACCGTAGCAGGACGAGGAGGCGGCATAAACGAATTTTTCCACGCGTGCGTGCCGCGCACATTCGAGCATCTGTGCCGTACCCTGAATGTTGGTCGACATGTACTCGAGGGGCCGCTCGATGGACGGGACAATGTCGCCGACGCCGGCGAAGTGAAACACGTAGCGGGCGCCGCGGAACAGGCGCTCGTCGGGGGCGCAGCTGCGAATGTCCCGCTTCTCCAGAACCAGGTCCGGATTGTTGCGGTGGTGCGCAAGATTCTCTTCGCGGCCTCCCGCCAGATTGTCGATCGCCCGAACGGCAAAGCTGCGCTCGAGCAACATGTCGACCATATGGCTGCCGATGAACCCGGCGCCGCCTGTGACGACCGCAATGGGTCGGCCGGTCATGCGGCCTTAAGGGATTTCAGACGCCGGACGTTGAAGTAGAACGTGTCGTCCATGCTGTTCGGAAGCTTGCCCGCTTTGAAGGCGGCGCACAGATCCCTTACGGCGTCTTCCACCGTGTGTTTCGCCTTGAAGCCCAGCGTGCGCTGAATCTTTTCCGAGTTTACATGGTAGGAGCGGATATCGTCCGTCGGCGTGGTGACGACCGGGATCTCGCCCTTTTCCGGGAACGCTTCCTGCACCACTCGCTTGACGATTTGCGCGATTTCCATGATCGACATGTTCTGGAAGCCGGCGTTGAAGATCTGCCCGGCGATCTTTTCGTCGGGCACGCGGAGCAGGAGTTTGTAGAGATCGACCATATCCTGGACGTGCAGGTTGGGGCGCTTCTGCGCGCCGCCAAACACGGTGATCTTCCCCTTGTTAATGGCGTGATTGGTCAGGATGTTCACTGAGAGATCCATGCGCTGGCGGGGCGCGAAGCCGCACAGCGTGGCTGGCCTGATCGTCACACATACGAAGCCGGGCGATTGGTGCTTGAACAGGCGCGGCTCGCACAGGCCCTTGTACTTGTTGTAGAGCGTGAGCGGCACGAGCGGGTGCTCCTCGGTCACGTCCGGCGCGTCCGACACCCCGTACACCGAGCTCGAGGAGGCGTAAATGAATCGCTTCACGCCCGAGCGTCTTGCCGCGATCACCATCGGCTCGAAGGCGTCGAGATTGATCGAGGTCGAAAGTTTCTCATCGAGTTCGAAACTCGCATCGTTGGAAATGCATGCCAGGTTGATGACCACCTCGATGCCTTTCAGCGCATCTGAAAGCTTCCCGATGTCTCGTATATCGCCGCTGACGACTTTGAGGTTCGGATTCTTTTTCGGAAGGAAGTGGTCGCCGAAGTACATGATGTCGTACACGGTTACCTTGTAGCCCAGGTCGAGCAGTTGCGGAGTCAGCAGGCTGCCGACATAGCCGGCCCCGCCGGTGACAAGAACGCTCTTGAACATAATGCTCCCGCTGGTTTGTGAATGCGTCCGGCTCAGGCGACCGCGCGAGTGGTGATGCTGTAGCCCGCCGTTTTCGCATCCTTGTGGAACATTTCGACGGTCTCGAGCGAGTAGGCGTCGAGGTCCTTGCCGACGAGCGACAGTTTCTTCAGGATGTCGTTGGTCGCAGTGATGATATGGCAGCCCACGTCGTCGGCCTGGAAGATGTTGAGCAACTCGCGCGGGCTCGCCCAGATCAGCTCGGATTTCGGTTTTTTCTTCATTATCTTCACGGCTTCAGCCATGATCGGCATCGGATCGCGCCCGGTATCGGCGATGCGTCCGGCGAACACGGAGATGATCGCCGGGATTTCGGGCGCGAGCCGCTCGGTGACGCGCCTGACTTGGTCGATCGTCATCAATGCTGTCACGTTCAACTGGACCCCCGAGCGGGAGAGGCGCTCAACCAGCTCCCCGCTGAACTCGCGCTTGGTGTTGGTGACGGGAATTTTGACGTAGATGCTCTTGCCCCAGGATGCGATTTCGTGAGCCTGCTTTTCCATTTCACCGAATTCGTCGGCGAAGACCTCGAATGAAATGGGGCGGCCACCGACGACCTTGAGAGCCTGCAGGGCGAAGGCCTTGTAGTCGGACACACCCGCCTTCCGCATGAGCGTCGGATTGGTGGTGAAACCCTTTATGGCGGGATTTGCCGCCATTTCCTTGATGCCCGCCAGATCGGCGCCGTCAGCGAACAGCTTCACCTTCAGATTGGCTATCGTCATCGCTTAGTCCTTGTTTTCCCTATGACTTGCCGAGGATCCGGCCGCTAGCCTCGGCGAGTGATTTTACCGTTATATAGGGGGCCTCGGGGCGCTTTTCGTCGTAGCCGTAGTCGATGAAGAAATTCGCACACCCCGCGGCCTGACCGGCGGCAACGTCCCGCCACCGATCCCCGACCATGAAGCTTTGCTCGAGGTCGATGCCGAATTCACGAGCGGCCTCAAGCAGCATTCCCGGCTTCGGTTTGCGGCACTCGCATTCAGCTGAATCGCCGTGGTAGCAGACCTTGATTTCATCCAGTGCCAATTCGGTTTTCAGACGTCGATGCATGGCCTCGACAATCTCGAGTTTCTGCTTGCCGGACGCGACGTCCGGCTGGTTCGTGACCACAATATTCAGGAACCCGGCCTTCCTCAACGAAGTAAGCGCGTCGCGGACTCCCGCCAGGATTTCCATTTCCATGACCGACTCCGGCGGATAAGGCCTTCCGTCCCGGACTATCGACTGGTTGATGACGCCATCGCGGTCGAGAAAAACGGCGCGTCTCACTGTACCGCTGGCTCACCACTTGGTTGAAGTCTGCTGCAGCTCCGGATGCGATACCAGGCAATGCCAGACCACCGCCTGGAATGCTTCGGTGTGCGGAGTAACGCGCGAGGCCTCGATCGTCGGAACCACCACGACGCAATCGCCGACCTGTTTCGTGTACCCGCCGTCGCGTCCCACTACGCCGAATATCTTCATGCTACGCTGTTTCGCCTCCTTGAGTCCGGCCACGATATTTGCGCTGACGTTCTTTTCCACATTTCCGCCTCCTACGGAGAGGACGAACACGGCATCGTTCCTGTTCGCTCTGCTCGTCTTGAGCCATGCCGCAAACACCGTGTTCCAGCCCTCATCATTCGTGCGCGCAGTGAGTTCAGCGACATTGTCGACCGGGGTATAGGCTTCGATACCGCAAAGTTTGCGAAAGTCATTCACCGCGTGGCTGCAGTTCGCCGCGCTGCCACCCACTCCGATGAAGAAAAGCCGGCCGCCCCGCTGACGCAGGGCAGCCAGCTCCTTTGCCAAGGTCTCGACGCCCGCAGCGTCGATCGATTGCGCAATCTTCACCACTTCGTCAAAGAACGTCTCGGAATGCATGTATTTTTGTCCGCGAGGAGGGCGCTCAGGGCAATTATAGTCGCTGCCACGATATGAAATCACCGCTCGCCTCACTCGCGTGCAGATTTGAACCAGCGTGCGGTTTCCGCCAGGCCCGCATCGAGCGTATACGGGGGGCGCCAATCGAGCAGCCGACGCGCCCTGGAGGAGTCGACGGCGAGATTGCCGGTCAAGCGCCGGATTTCGTCGAGGCGCCCGGCGAGCATTCCGGCCAACCGCAAAAGCCAGAGCGGCGCGGGAACGAGGCTTGCAGGGCGCTCGAGCGCCCTGGCGATGCGCGACACGAGCTCGGCGGTTGAAACGCTCTCCTCGTCGCTCACTAGAAAGGGTCCGCGTGCCGCGGGGTGCTCGGCGCAGTGCGCGATTGCGTCGACGAGATTGCCCACGTAGATCAGGCTGCGGCGGTTGCGCACGCTCGCGAAGGGCAGGGGCAGCCCCGAATCTATCCAGCCGAGCAAACGCAGAAAGTTGGCCTTGACCTCGGGCCCGTACACGAGAGGCGGTCGGATCAGCACGAGTTCCATTCGGCTTCGGGCGGCGATCTCAGTCAATGCGCGTTCGGCTTCGAGCTTAGAGCGACCGTAAGAATCCTCCGGCCGGGGAGGATCGTCCTCGCCGTACATCCTGTTCCCGGAATCTTCGCCATGTACCTTGACAGAACTCAGGAAAACAAAGCAACGCGCCGAAGCGGCTGCGGCTTCGGCAAGCCGGACCGCCGCATCGGAATTGACGCGCCGCATCTCCGCGTCGCCTGCGGCGCGATGCGCGATCGCGGCGAGGTGCACGACGGTGTCGATGCCGTCGAGGAGAGCGCCCCGGTCGAAGTCTGCGGCAATGTCCGGGATCACGACTTGGTGCAAATCGGTTCGTGCTGCGCCGGGGGTGCTTGCTGCCCTCACCGCTGCGCGAACCTCGTGCCCGCGCACGAGCAGCGCGCGGCACAGAGCCGTGCCGACGAAGCCTGATGCACCCGTGACGAGAATGCGCATGATCGGCAGGAGAGACTGCCTCGCTGGTGCGACACCGGATTCTAGCAAGCCCCTATCTGCTGGGAGCAGGTGCCACTACAATACGCGCTTATCGGAAAGCAAGGCCGCGAGCGAGTGACAATCTCCTTCTACCCCGTAATTCTCTCGGGCGGATCGGGCAGCCGCCTCTGGCCCATGTCACGGCGGCTTCTGCCGAAGCAATTCCTGCCCCTTGTTTCCGAACGAACCCTGCTTCAGGACACGGCATTGCGGCTGCAAGGTGTCGAGGGCGCCTGTGCCCCGATCGTCGTTTCGAACGACGAGCACCGGTTTCTGGTTGCGGAGCAAATGCAGGAAATCGGCGTGAAGTCCGAGATTCAAATCCTGGAACCCGTCGGTCGTAACACGGCCCCGGCGGTCGCGGTCGTGGCGCTTTACGTCCAGAGTCGGCACCCCGCCGCCTGCATGCTCGTGCTGCCCTCCGACCACCTCATCCGGAACGTGCCGGCGTTTCACGCGGCAATCGCCACGGCGATTCCCCTCGCGGCGGGCGGTTCGCTCGTCACGTTCGGAATCACGCCGCGCGGACCCGTGACCGGATACGGTTATATCGAGCGCGGCGAGCCCGTTTCCGGGAGCGAGCACAGCTACCGGGTCAAGCGCTTCGTCGAGAAGCCCGACCTGGAGACGGCGCGGCGGTATGTTGCCAGCGACCGGTTTTTCTGGAACAGCGGCATGTTCGCGCTCCAGCCCAAGCGCTTTCTCGAGGAACTGCAGCGCTTCCGCCCCGAGATTCTGGCAGCAACAAAGGCGGCGTGGGAGGCGGGCAAGCGCGACCTCGATTTTTTGCGGCTGGATTCAACTGCATTCACCGCTTGTGCGTCGGACTCGATCGACTATGCCGTGATGGAGCGCACCTCCGCGAGCACGATGGTCCGGGCCGACATCGGCTGGAGCGACGTCGGCTCGTGGACCGCGCTTTGGGAGGCCGGAGAAAAGGATGCAGGCGACAACGTCGTGCGCGGCGACGTGGACCTGCGCGAAGCAACCGGTTGCTATGTTCGCGCCGAGCACCGCATGGTCGCTGCGCTGGGCGTGCGCGATCTCGTCATCGTCGAGACCGATGACGCGGTCCTCGTGGCCGACAAGTCGCGCTCACAAGAGGTCAAGGAAGTGGTCGAGACGCTCGCCCGGGACGCGCGGACCGAGCATGTTTCACACAGCCGGGTCTATCGGCCCTGGGGCTACTACGAGAGCATCGACGCAGGCGAGCGCTTCCAGGTCAAGCGCATCATGGTCAAACCGGGCGAAGCGCTCTCGCTACAGATGCATCACCACCGGGCGGAGCACTGGGTGGTGGTGTCGGGCACCGCGAGGGTGACACGAGGCGATGAGGTAAAGCTTGTGTCGGAGAATGAATCCACCTATATCCCGATCGGGACCAAGCACCGACTCGAAAACGTCGGAAAGGTGCCGCTTTTCCTGATAGAAGTCCAGTCGGGGAGCTACCTAGGCGAGGATGACATCGTGCGTTTCGAGGACCGGTATCACCGGAATTGAGGAGCAGGCCCCGGCACTCAGCGTGCGACACCCTTCTCGAGCTTGCGCCGCGTTCCGGAAAAAATATAGCGAATCATGCTGCGCAGGTGCCAAAGCAAATACCTGATGTTCCGACGGCTTTGGCGTCGTGCGAGATGCACGGCGGAGGCGCTCGGGACAAGCCGGATGTCGTAGCCCGCCAGCCTGAGGCGGGCACAGAGATCCACATCCTCGTAATACAGGTGATAACGGGCGTCAAATCCACCCACGGCGGCAAAAGCGTCCCTTCGAAGCAACATGAACATGCCGCCTACCCAATCCGGGGAGATGGTTTCCTCGCCGATTTCGTAGTATCGCTTCGGCTCCGCTCCCAATGCTTTCCAAATCAGGCTTGAAAGGGTCGGAAACGGACGGGCGCTGTCTTCAATCGCGCCATCAGAGTCGAGAATCAGAGGAGCGACCGCGCCGACGGCTGGGTTCCTCAGCTCCCTAACCAGCGCCAAAAAGGGATCCGCGGCAACGCGAATGTCGGGATTCAGCACACAGAAGAAGTTTCCGCCGGCAAGCTTGAATGCAGCGTTGTGATTGGTCGCGAAGCCTCGTGGACTCGCGTTTCGTATCGTTTTAACGGAAAAAGGAAGAGAGTCGGGATCGAACGGCAGCGCTTCCTCGATGTTGAGCGTGAGGATGACTTCGATTCCGGTTGGCCTGTGCAGGTTTAGGTCGCCCAAAAGCAGAGCAACGAGCTCGCCATGCCCATGGCTGACAATCGACACCGATATCAAATTCGGAGTTCCACTCACGCCGCTTTTGACCGATGTCGTCATCGGCTCGTAGTCAGTCGGCGTTCCATCTATCTCAGCCTTTCGGCGCACCGTCTTTCACCAGCATCGCATAACAGGCTTCGAGGCAAGCCTCCCACGTGGGCAACGCTACGCCGAAGCGCCGAAGCAGCTTTTCGTTCGATAAGCGCGAATTTCCAGGGCGACGCGCCGCCGTTGGATACTCCCTCGACGCGATCGGTACGATGCGGGCCGGAGAATCGGGCCGTTCGAGCCGGGCGATCTCTGTCGCAAATCCGTGCCAGGACGTGGATCCACCGGCCGTCATCTGATAGACGCCGCGGGCGCCTCGGAGTGCCGCAGCACCGTGACGGCTCAGGAGTTCTGCGGTTCCTTGGGCAAGCGCCCCGGCGGAGGTCGGAGCTCCGATCTGATCGGATACGACGCGTAGTTCTTTCTTTTCCCGAAGCAAGCGCCGAATAGAAAGAAGGAAATTCTTGCCACGCGCCGAGTACACCCAGCTCGTGCGCAGTATCAAATGAGCGCCGTCGATGGCATGGATTGCCTGCTCTCCCGCGAGCTTGCTGCGGCCGTAAGCGTTGAGAGGATTGGGGCGGTCCTCCTCGATATATGGTGTATCTTTCGTCCCGTCAAAGACGTAATCGGTCGAATAATGAATGAGCAGCGCTTGGACACGCTTCGCCTGGTCGGCCAAGACGGCGACGGCAGCGGAGTTGATGGCGTAGGCGGCGTCCGGCTCGCTTTCCGCGCGGTCGACTGCCGTATAAGCTGCGGCATTGATGATGACTTCTGGCCGCACCGACCGAACGACCGAAACGATCCGATCGGGGTCCGCAAGGTCCAGCCCCCCACGGTCGACGGCGATGACTTCACCGAGCGGTGCAAGGGCATGCGCGAGCTCCCATCCGACCTGCCCGTTTTTCCCGGTCAGTAGAATCTTCACTGAAACACTTCGGCATCCCTTAATTGCCTCCCTGCGGCGTCTTTGGCCGATAATGCGGGCGCGCCGCCGGGGAGGGGCCAATCGATGTGAAGTTCCGGATCGTTCCATAGGATGCAGCGCTCGTGTTCGGGGGCGTAGTAATCCGTAGCTTTGTAGAGCACTTCGGCAAATTCACTCAGCACGCAGAAGCCGTGCGCAAACCCAGCCGGAATCCACAGCATCTTGTACGATTCGGCATTCAGGCGAACACCCTCCCACCGGCCAAAAGTGGGTGAGCTGCGGCGGATATCCGCTGCGACATCGAAGATTTCGCCGGCGACAACACGGACGAGCTTGCCTTGCGGCTGGCGGATCTGATAATGCAGCCCGCGCAGTACGCCCCGTCCTGAGCGCGAGTGATTGTCCTGGACGAAACGAGCGCGGATTCCTGTGCGCTCGAACTCCCGTTCGTTCCAGCTCTCGAAGAAGAACCCCCGCGCATCGCCGAATACACGGGGCTCGATGAGCAACACTCCAGACAGTCCGGTCGGCGTAACCTTCATTTGTCGCGCGGGCCGTCTCGCAGTAGGGAGAGCAGATAGCTGCCATAGCCGCTGTTTTTCAGGGGTGCCGCGAGCGCCTCAAGCTCGGCGGGCTTGATCCACTCCTTGTGAAAGGCGATCTCCTCGGGGCAGCCGATCTTTAGTCCCTGGCGGCGCTCGATGGTTTCGATGAACTGGCTTGCCTCGAGCAGAGACTCGTGGGTGCCGGTGTCGAGCCACGCGTGCCCGCGTCCGAGCGTAACGACTCGCAGCTTGCCGACATCGAGATAGCGACGGTTGAGGTCGGTAATCTCCAGTTCCCCGCGCGTAGAAGGCTTGAGCGACCTGGCGAAGTGCACGACATGCTCGTCGTAGAAGTAGAGACCTGTTACCGCGTACCGTGACCTGGGCTTTGCCGGCTTTTCCTCGATGCTCAGGGCGTTTCCCTTGGTGTCGAACTCAACCACGCCGTAGCGCTGCGGGTCTTGCACGCGGTAGGCGAACACCGTCGCGCCCGAGGATTTCTTGGCTGCGTGGCCGAACGTTGGTTGCAGGTCATGACCGTAGAAGATGTTGTCGCCGAGTACCAGCGCGCACGGCCCGCCATTGATGAATTTCTCGCCTATGAGAAATGCCTGCGCGATACCTTTGGGCTCAGGTTGAATCGCGTATTTGAATTTCATTCCCCAGCGCTTGCCGTCGCCAAGCAATTTCTCGAAACGAGGCGTGTCTTGTGGCGTGGAGATGACCAGAATTTCGTTGATCCCGGCGAGCATCAGCGTGCTCAAGGGGTAATAGATCATCGGCTTGTCGTAGACCGGCAGCAGCTGCTTGGATACGACCTGCGTCACCGGGAAGAGGCGCGTGCCGCTGCCTCCAGCAAGGATGATGCCCTTCACGCCTCGCCTCGTTTGGCATAGTTCTTCTCGATCCATTGGCGGTAGGCACCGCTGGTCACATGCGCGACCCAATCCGGGTTGTCCAGATACCAGGCGACGGTCTTGCGCAATCCGGAATCGAAGCTCTCAGAGGGTGTCCACTCGAGCTGGATCGCGATCTTCGTCGCGTCCATCGCGTAGCGACGATCGTGTCCCGGGCGGTCCCTGACGAAGGAGATCAACATGGAATGCGGGCTCTTGCGATTGGGCCTCGCTTCATCGAGCAGCGCACAGATTGCGTTCACAACCTCGAGATTGGTCTTCTGGTTGTAACCGCCGACGTTGTAACTCTCGCCGACGCGGCCGCGCTCGAGGACCCGTCGGATCGCCGTGCAATGGTCCTGCACGTACAACCAGTCGCGTACGTTGCCGCCCTCACCGTAGACCGGCAGGGGCTTGCGGGTGATGGCGTTCAGGATCATGAGGGGAATGAGCTTTTCGGGAAACTGGTAGGGACCGTAGTTGTTCGAGCAGTTGACGGTCAGCGTCGGCAGCCCATAGGTGTGATGGTACGCCCGCACCATGTGGTCGGCGGCCGCCTTCGAGGCCGCATAGGGGCTGTTCGGCGCGAAAGGAGTCGATTCCTTGAAAGGCGGATCATGGGGCCCGAGCGAGCCGAATACCTCGTCGGTCGAGACGTGCAGAAATCGGAAATCCTCGCGCTGAGAAGGCGCTTGCTTTTCCAGCCAGATGCGCGTTTCCTCGAGCAAGGCGAATGTGCCGAGGATATTGGTCTGAACGAACTCAGCTGGCCCGTGAATGGAGCGATCGACGTGGCTTTCCGCAGCGAAGTGAACGATGGCGCGTGGCGCGTGTCGTTCGAGGAGATGCCGCACTAGTTCCCGGTCGCAGATGTCCCCGTGGACAAACACGTGCTCCGGGTTGTCCTTGAGGGTCTGGAGATTCGCAGGATTGCCCGCGTAGGTGAGCTTGTCCAGGTCGATCACGGGGCCCGCGCCTTGCGCGAACCAGTCCAGGACAAAATTCGAGCCTATGAATCCGGCGCCGCCTGTGACCAAAATGGTCATTCGGAGGCGCGCTCCAGCGCCTTCAGCTTCGCATACTTGTTGAAGCTGTTCATGCAGCCGATCGTGACGTGCACCAGGCCCGGCACACCGTCGAGAAAACCGAGCCGCAACAGGTAGAACTTGACGAAGCGCAGCAGGGGTGAGAGCACCAGCTGCCACGCATTCGCGCGGCGACCCGAGGCGCGCAGCGATTCAGCCTGCAGGCTCGTGTAGCGGTTCTGCTTGTCGAGATACTTCTCCAGCGTTTCCGCCGAATCGTGCAGCAGGTCGCCTCGGAGCCTGAGCACAGGCGACCGGCTTACGACCTTTTCATGCACCGACTCGCTTCCCCAGCGCGCATGCCCGCGGTGAAACAGGCGCACGTTCCAGTCGGGATAGCCCTCGCCGTGCCTGAGCCAGCGTCCCAAAAAGCGGTTGCGGCGTGCCACGGCGTACACAAACCCGCGCGGCGCTTTGAGCTCCTCAACGATAGCCTCGCGCAGCTCGGGGCTCAGGGATTCGTCGGCGTCCACGCACAACACCCACTCGTGGCTCGCGGCGTCGACGGCGAACTGCTTTTGCGCACCGAACCCGAGCCAGTCTTTCCGGATTGCGTAAGCCCCGTGGCGAGCGGCGAGTTCGACCGTGCCGTCCGTGGAACCCGAGTCCACCACGACGATCTCCTCGGCAAACGCGACGCTCGAAAGGCACCGTTCCAGCTGGCTGGCGGCGTTGCGGGTGATAATGGTTACGGACAAGGGCATGGGCGCGAAGGGAGAGACGGCAAACCCGTATAATCAGCGGCTTATGCGCGGCATTCTAACCGCCTTTGGGGCCGTCGGGGCGTTCTGATGTGGCGGGCCGGCTACAGGCTGCTGCTTTGGCTCGCTTTCCCCCTCGTGCTCGCGCGCCTGTGGTGGCGGGGGCGGCACGAGCCGGGATACAGGCGGAACATAGCGGAGCGATTCGGCTTCTACCCCACGACGCCCCCGAGGCCCGTGATCTGGTTGCATGCGGTATCGGTGGGTGAGACGCGTGCCGCGGAGCCGCTCCTGCTCGCGCTGCGATCGCGTCATCCGGACTGCGATCTGTTGATCACCCAGATGACCGCAACCGGCCGGGAGGCGGCGCAGCAGCTCTTTGGCGGCGCCGTGCGCGTTGCCTGGCTTGCTTACGACTACCCTTCGGCCGTCAGGCGGTTCCTGCGCACCTTCCGGCCACGGCTCGGCATTCTGATGGAAACTGAAATCTGGTTTCACCTCGTGGGCGAGTGTCAACGCTCCGGCGTGCCGCTCTTGCTTGCCAACGCTCGAATGTCGGCCAAGTCGGCGCGCGGCTACTCCGCCGTCGCGCCGCTCGTACGGGTCGCTCTGGGGGGTCTGAGTGCGGTTGCTGCGCAAACCACCGAGGATGCCGAACGGCTTCGATCCCTGGGCGCGCGCGCCGTGGAAGTCACGGGGAACCTCAAGTTCGACGCTGACCCGAGTGCGGGGAGCGAGTCGCTCGCAGCGCAATTTCGGCACGGTTTCGGCAGTCGGGCCGTGTTGCTCGCCGCAAGCACCCGCGAGGGCGAGGAAGAGCTGCTGCTTGACGCTTTGGAACAGAACGCTCTACGTAACGCGGTTTTGGTCATCGTGCCGAGGCACCCACAACGCTTCGACGCGGTAGCGCAGCTCCTTGAATCCCGGGGTCTGAAGTTCGTCCGGCGCAGCGCGAACACGCCGCTCGATGCCGACTGCGGCATCGTGCTCGGCGACAGCATGGGCGAAATGGCGGCCTACTATCGGTCCTGCGACACTGCGTTCGTCGGAGGAAGTCTGCTTCCCTACGGCGGTCAGAACCTGATCGAGGCCTGCGCAGCAGGTGTGCCGGTACTGATCGGGCCTTACACTTACAATTTCGCGCAGGCGGCCGATAGCGCCGTCGCCGCCGGCGCGGCGCTGCGGGTCGACAGCGCCGAGGAAGTGATACGGCTGGCTCGGTCAATACTTCAGGACGCGGGGCTGCGCGAGCGCATGGGAAAGGCCGGGGTCGCTTTCTGTGCGGCGCATCGAGGTGCCACCGAGCGGACGCTCGCGATCTGCGAGCGGCTGCTCGAGTGACTCCTGGCGGTCAGTTCGTGCCCAACAGGCGATTCACCTCTTCGACGTCGGCCTCGCCGAGAGTCCCCGAAGCCGACTTCAACCGTAGGCCGTTCAGGATCGTGTCATAGCGGGCTCGGGAGAGATCGCGCAACGTACTGAAGACCTGTTGCTGGGCGTTCAAAACGTCGATGTTGATGCGCACACCGACCTCGTAGCCGAGCTTGTTCGAATCGAGCGCGCTCCGGCTGGAAACGAGCGCCGCCTCCAGAGCTCTTACCTGGGCCATCCCATTGGTCACACCGACGTAGGATTGACGAGCGGACAACGCAGCGGTACGTCGCGCGCTTTCCAGATCCTGCTGCGCTTTTTCGCGACTGGCGACCGCTTGCCGAACCTGCGAGCTGACGCCGCCTCCCGCGTAGAGAGGGATGGCAAGCTGCAATCCGATAGTACGGTTGATCGAGTCCGAAGCGGAATTGTTGACCGCTGTCGCGCTGATACTCGTTGAATTCTGGCCGGCGGTGCCGACGATGTTCAGGGTTGGCAGGTGCCCTGCGCGGATTCGTTCGACTTCGCGCACGGCCACTTCCACGGTGGCTTCCTGAGCGCGCACCGTGTAACCCTGGTTTGCCGCGGCGACGGCCCAGTCTTCCATCGAGTTCGGCTTGGGCGGGTTGAGCTCGATGCTCGACTTCAGCGGCTCGAGCCTTTCTGGAAACTTGCCCACGATCTGCTGCAAAGTGCGCTTCTTGATTTCGAGATCGCTTTGAGCTGCGATTTCCTGAGAGGTCGCGAGGTCGAAGCGGGCCTGCGCTTCGTGAGTATCGGTGATCGTTGCGGTGCCGACCTCGAAGTTGCGCTTGGCCTGCGCGAGCTGCTCGGAGATCGCCACCTTCTGCCCCTGGATGAACGCGAGGCTGTCCTGTGAGGCGAGCACGTCGAAATAGGCTTGCGCGACGCGCACGATCAAATCCTGGGTCGCCTGGCCGAATGTGGCTTCGGCCTGTACGGCCTTGAATCCGGCCTCCTTGTACACCTGGATATTCTGCCAATTGAAAAGGGGTTGGGTGAGCGTCACGGTATATCCGGCGGAAGGACCCGTCCGCGTCTGTTCCGGCGCGGCGCCTCGGAAACCTATGTGGGTGTCGTTGTATTGGGTGAACGCCGTGGCGTTGACTGTGGGGAGGATTTGGGCCAGACCCTGCGGCAGGCTTTCCAAGCCTGCGTCGCGCGTCGCGCGCGCCGAGGCGTAGGTGGAATCGTTCGCGAGAGCGTCGCGATAGATCTGCAAAAGGTCGGCTGCGCGCGCGGGCACCGCCGACAATGCAACGGTCAATGACAGTGCGAAATAAAGCCGTGGCATGACCGCTGCAACCTGGTAGGGGTTGCCTAGAATTCGAAGCGCGCCGGCTGCAGCGCGTTCTTGAGCGGAGCGAGACAGGTCTCGAACAGATCGGTGGTATGGCATGAGCCTTCGCCAAGGCTGGTTATGAGCCGCGCTTCCATCACCGGCGGATCGCCCACGACAGCGAAAAGCCGCCCACCTGCCTTGAGCTGCAAGACCAATGTCTGCGGCAAAATGGGCGTCGAGCCGGTGAGTACGATGACGTCGTAAGGCGCATGTGTTCGCCAGCCTAGTGCCGCGTCGCCAAGCTGGACGGTGGCGTTCTCCACGCCGCCGCGCCGAAGATTCTCCTCCCCGAACGCTTTCAGCTTCGGATTGATCTCGACGGAATACACGTGGTGTCCCCGGGCGGCGAGAAGCGCCGTGAGATAGCCGCTGCCGGTGCCCACTTCGAGCACTTGTTCGCCTTTCTTCACCGCCAGTTCCTGCAGAATGCGAGCCTCGACCTTGGGCTGCATCATGCGTTCGCCCTCGCCTGCGCCCTCGTATAAAGGAATTTCCAGATCCGAGAAGGCGAACGCCCGGTACTCGGCGGGTACAAATTCCTCGCGGCGCACCACGTATAAAAGATCGAGCACGTCCTGGTCGAGCACCTCCCAGGTGCGGATTTGCTGCTCGACCATGTTGAAACGGGCTTGCTCGACGCTCATGAACGGGACTGGAAGGCCGGGCGAAAGGCGCCGATTTTATCACTGTTGAGATAGCGTTCCGCGCTCAAGGGTCGATCTCGTGAGCCTGAAACGAAATGAGGGTACCATTATCACTGCGCCGCGAGCGCATTTAACCGTCCAGGGACCTATCCGTTCCATGCATGTATCCCAAGATCGTTACGGCGACGCGCTTGTGCTCACCCCTATCGGGCGAGTCGACAACAGCACCACCGACGGACTGAAGTCCGGACTGGACGCCTATGTAGCCAGTTGTCGCGCAGGGGGCGATCGCCTGGTCTTGGATTTTTCGAAGGTCGACTACATCAGCAGCGTTGGATTGCGCGTCTTGATGCTGGCGGCCAAGCAAATCCGTGAGCAGGGAGGCTCGATTGCGGTAGCCGCGCTCCAGCCGGTAGTGCGCGAAATCTTCGAGATCAGCCGCTTCAACCTTGTTTTCCAGTGTTTTGGATCCGTGCGCGAGGCTCTGGCCAAGGTTTCGCCGGCCGCGCTGGCGGCCTATGATTCCACCCATGGCGCCTGATCGATGGCGCTATGGGTCACGTTCTGGGGAACGCGCGGTTCGATCCCCGTCTCCCTGGACTCCGCGTCGATCAGGGACAAGCTTGCCCGTGCGATAGTCGCGGCTTCGGGTAAGCGCCTCGACACGCAGGAAAAAGCGCGGGCGTGGGTCGACTCCGAGCTTGATTTTGCGGTTTCGCACACTTTCGGAGGCAATTCCCCTTGCGTGCAGCTCGATGCAGGCGACGCTGAGCACGTATTGTGCGATCTTGGAAGCGGTGTGCGCGCTTTCGGAAATCACGTGTTAGCCCGGGACGGGCCCTCCAAGCCCAACGTCTTCCACGTGTTCCTGTCCCATCTTCACTGGGACCACATCATGGGCTTTCCTTTTTTCGCTCCGGCCTACATCCCCGGAAATCGTATTCGGATTTACGGCTGTCACACCCATCTCGAAGAGGCCCTTCGCCGCCAACAGGACCCGCCCAGTTTTCCCGTGCCATTTCATCGCCTCGGGGCCTCGATAGAATTCGTCACACTCCAGCCTGGCCGCAGCTATGACGTCGCCGGATGGAGCGTGACCGCGAAGCTTCAGAGCCATTCCGGTGATTCCTTCGGCTATCGATTCGTCCGTGACGGTCGGATCATCGTCTATTCGACCGACTCCGAGCACAGGCTGGACGTACCGGATGCGGTCGAAGGCGCCGCCACCTTTTTTGCCGACGCCGACTTGGTGATTTTCGACGCCATGTACTCGCTCGCCGAGGCCGTTTCGGTGAAAGAGGATTGGGGCCATTCGAGCAACGTGGTCGGGGTCGAGTTGTGCCAGCTTGCCAACGTGAAACACCTGGTGCTTTTCCATCACGAACCAGCCAACAACGACGAACGCATCGCGGAGATCTGGCGGGAGACCTTGCGTTACGAAGAGATCTCGCGAACGGGCGAACCGCTGCGCATCTCGGCAGCCTACGACGGCCTGGAGATCGAGCTCTGAGGGGCGAATCGTCGTCGGATGTCGGGGACGACCGGTACTCCGGATCGGAGTTGGCCGCCCGAGCAAATCGCTTTCGGGCCATGTTCAAATCACGCGGGGTTGGGCACGGTCTGGTCTTGCTGGCCCTTCTTTTTGTGCCGATCCTGTGGCAGGACATGCCGGTATCCGCGGCGTTGCGTCTTGCGTGGCTCGACGTCTACCAGGAACTGTCTCCGCGCGAAAGGCGCTCCGCGCCTTCGGTCATCGTAGCCATCGACGAGGCGAGTCTGGACCGGTTTGGTCAATGGCCGTGGCCGCGCACCTTGGTTGCGCAGCTTATCGACAAGCTGCGGGCAGCCCGTCCCGCGGCAATCGGGGTAGACATATTGTTTCCGGAGCCCGATCGTCTCTCCCCGGAATGGCTTGCACCGTCAGTGGCCGCCGCAGATCCGCAATTGGCGGCGCGTTTGGCAAGGCTGCCGCGCCACGATGCGGTTCTTGCCGCGTCGATCAGGGCCGCTCCGGTCGTCCTGGGCGTTGCGGGGCTTGAGACCGGCGTGGTCTCCGGGCCGGTGTCGTTCACCCCGTCTCTGCAACAAGGTACCGACGCGCGAGGGGCTCTGCGTCACTATGCTTCGGCGCTCCGGAGTCTCCCGGATATCGACGCGGCCGCCGGAGGACACGGACTACTTAGCGCCGATACCGAAGCAGGCGTTGTTCGGCGCATGCCGATGGTGGCGCTTATCGGCGCGACACCAGTGCTGCCCTTGAGTCTGGAGACGCTTCGCTTGGCGAGCGGCGAAGCGCTCTTCTTCGTGCGCGGGGGCGCGGCCGGCGTCGAAGCCGTGGGGTTCGGCGACTTGACCGTGCCCACTCAACCGGATGGGCGCCTGTGGGTGCACTCCACGCCCCGCGATGCGAGCCGATTCATTTCGGCCGCGGATGTGCTGGGGGGGGATGTGCATCGCGCTCAGCTCGAGCGGAAACTCGTGCTCGTCGGCGTTACCGGACTCGGCTTAATCGACTACCAGACCACGCCGCTGGGCGAACGCATGCCCGGAATCGAGATTCACGCGCAGGTGCTTGAGAACGTTTTTGACGGCGCACTATTGATGCGCCCGCGATGGGCAGCCTGGGTAGAGGGAGTGGCGCTTTTCGTCGTGGGCTTGGTTGTCGTCTGTTCCGTGCCTCGGCTCTCCCCGGGGCGTTCGACGTTCCTGCTCGGTTTTCTACTGATCATGCTCGGTGCAGCTGGCTTCGGGGCCTATCGGGTCGAGGGGCTCTTGATCGACGCCTCGGTTCCCGGCGCCGCCATCGCCTTCCTGTTCGCTGCGATGCTAGTCGGGACGCTCGCCGAGGCGAACGCCCAGCGAAAATTGCTGCAGGAGCGCCTGCAACGCGAGCGCGAGGCGGCCGCGCGCCTCGCCGGCGAGCTTGACGCGGCGCGACGCATCCAAGTCGGTAGCCTGCCGCGGCCCGAGGTGGTATTTCCTTCAGAACATCGTTTCGAGATTTCCGCCGCCATGGAGCCCGCGCGTGAAGTGGGAGGGGATCTGTACGACTTCTTCATGCTCGATGCTGAGCACTTATTCTTTCTCGTAGGCGATGTGTCCGGGAAGGGCTTGCCTGCCAGCATCTTCATGGCGGTCAGCAAAGCTCTTTGCAAAAGTACTGCCCTTCGACGCGGGCGTCGGGTCGATGAATTGCTCCGTGAAGCCAACGCGGAAATCGCGCGGGAGAATCCCGAGTTCTTGTTCATAACCGTTTTTGCAGGCGTGCTCGAGGTTCCGAGCGGCCGCTTGGAATATTGCAGCGCCGGACATGAACCGCCCTTCGTTCTGACTCCTGACGGCGAGATTGCCCGGCTCGAGGAAGGCGGTGGGCCGCCGCTATGCGTGCTCGAGGGATTTTCCTACGTCGCCGCCGAGCATAAGATGAGCCGAGGAGGAATTGTATGTGTTGTATCCGACGGGGTGACCGAGGCAATGAATCCGGCGGGAGAGCTCTACGGGGCGGGTCGGTTGCGCCAGGCCCTTAAGCAGGGGCGGAACATCGAAAATCCGGCGGCGCTCGTCGATGCGATCCGCGCCGACATCGCGCAGTTCGTCGGCGGTGCCGAAGCCGCCGATGACCTCACGCTCTTGGTGCTGCGCTGGAACGGACCTAGCGCACGCTGATTTCTACGCGCCGATTCCGCGGCTCGGAAACTCCGTCGGCCGTGGGGATCAAGGGCTCGCGTCGGCCGCGGCCAGCGGTCAGGATCCGCTCGGCGGCGACGCCCATTCCCGCGAGGATCGACTTCACGCGTTCGGCGCGCTGAAGAGAAAGCGCATCGTTAGATGGATCCGGGCCGACCAGATCGGTGTGTCCGATAACGGTTATGTCCGACGCCTGTCTGCGCGCCATCTCGGCGAGCAAACGCTTCACTTCCTGCTTCGATTCTTCGGTAAATTCGTCGTTGCCGCTCTCGAAATAGAGGGTAAAGGAGATCGGGCGTGGCGGCTGCGCCGCGAGCGCGTTGCCAAAAACGTCTTTTACCTCGCTCTGGCTTGCGGTGCCGCGTTGCACGCCGCCCTCGGATGTCGTCCGGGCCGAGGCGTACGCGGTGTTGAGCACAGCCTTGCCCTTCTGCCCTTGGACAATGACCGTTCCTACCTTGCCCTCCTTGTCCGGCAATAGCACGACCAAGTCCTGACTCGGCGTGGCGCAGCCTGCCAGGACCAGTGCCGCAATGAGCGCAGCATAGTGCCGGCGCATGAGGGCCCAGAAGGCTCAGTCGCTGGAGTGAACGAGGAACTCTGTTCCGCGTACTCCGAGGATCGAAGACGGAGTCTTTACTTTCATCGCATCGGGCGACTGCTTGGCTATTTTGCCCGACACCACCGACAGCGTTCCCTTGCGCAGAGAGGATTCGAAAGTACCTTCGTGCGTGGTCGAATTGAACGCGTAGCGCTCGATGGCAAGCACGCTGTTGGGGCCGACCGACAGAAGCGAATTGTCGACGAATGCAATGCCGGCTGATCCGTCCGCTCCGGTCACCACGGTGTCGGTCGCCTGCAGATGCGTTCCGACACGCGCCGGGAGGCGCTGGCCGCTGCGCTCGAGATACACCGAGCCTCTGGCGACTTTAAACTGGGCTATGTCGGCTGCCCAGCCTGCAATCGGCGCGATGCTGCATGCGCACGCAAGGAGAAACCGACGAATGACGATCAATCGAGTTGATTGCATACTAACCCCCCAATGATGACCCGCTTTGCAATTCCGGAGGTGGCCAGCGCCTGCGAAGACGCTTTGTTCCTATAATAGCCCAACGGCCTTTTCCCGGCTCATCCCGTCAATGGCTAACGCCCCGCTTGCCCGGTTCCCGGCCAGGATGGACTCCATGGCTGAAATCCGGACCTTTGTTGAGGACGCGTGCACCACGGCCGGAATTGGTCGGGAAGATTGCCTGAAGCTCCTCCTTATCGTCGAGGAACTATTCACGAATACCGTCACCCACGGTTACCGCGAGGAGAGCGAGTCCCCGGTTTGGATAGCATTTGATCCCTGCGATACGGGATTTACCTTGCGCTATGAGGACGCAGCCCCTCCGCACAATCCGTTCGGCGAATATCGCCCCATGGATACGGCTGTCCTCATCGCTCAGCAACCGGTGGGTGGTCTCGGCCTGAAACTAATTAGATCGCTTGCCAGGGACGCGGGTTACAGCCGCGAAGGCGAGCGCAACTGCATCCGGCTGACATTCGCGATACGCCCCCGCGATTGATACCCTTGCCAACCCGCACCGCTTAGAGTAAGGTTTCTTCGAGCAACGTAGGGGTCCTGACTAAGCAAACTTGCTTGGCCGGGTGAGAGCAAACCCTTCGAACCTGATGCGGATAATGCCGCCGCAGGGAAGCGTTGAACGGCTGGTCCCTTCGCTCCCTGCGGTCCGTGCGTGAGAGGAGCGCCATGAACGCCAATCCGAAGTTTCTCGCCCAGACCGCGCGCGTCGATGATGCCGCGGTCAAACCCATGCCGAACTCGCGCAAAGTTTACGTCGAAGGCTCGCGCAGCGACCTTCTTGTGCCGATGCGCGAGATCGTTCAGTCCGAGACGCCGGCCTCGTTCGGCGCGGAGAAAAATCCTCCGCTTTTCGTCTATGACACCTCCGGCCCCTACACCGACCCGCGGGTCAAAATCGACATTCGCACCGGCCTGGCGCCCGTGCGCGCGAAGTGGATCGAGGAGCGCGCCGATACGGAAGAATTGCCCGGCCCGACTTCGAGGTACGGTATTGAACGCCTTGTTGATCCAAAGCTCGCAGAGATGCGCTTTGACCTGAAAAGAAAGCCGCGCCGGGGGGCGTCGGGCCGCAACGTGACCCAGATGCACTACGCGAAAAGGGGCATCGTCACGCCGGAGATGGAATATGTCGCGGTCCGGGAAAACCAGCGGCGCGACGAGCTCCCGGAATTGATCACTCGGCAGCACCAGGGCGAGTCGTTCGGAGCGTCACTGCCGAACTTCATCACCCCGGAATTCGTTCGCGAGGAAGTGGCTCGCGGCCGTGCGATCATTCCGGCGAATATCAATCATCCCGAAACGGAACCGATGATCATCGGGCGCAACTTTTTGGTGAAGATCAACGCCAACATCGGAAACTCGGCTATCAGTTCCGGCATCGCCGAGGAGGTCGAGAAAATGACCTGGGCGATACGCTGGGGCGGCGACACGGTTATGGATCTCTCCACTGGCAGGCACATTCACGAGACGCGCGAATGGATCATCCGCAACGCTCCGGTGCCGATAGGCACGGTGCCGATCTACCAGGCGCTGGAAAAGGTGGACGGCAAAGCCGAAGAGCTGACCTGGGAAATTTTTCGCGATACGCTGATCGAGCAGGCCGAGCAGGGCGTGGACTATTTCACCATCCACGCAGGCGTGCGGCTCCCGTTCATCCCGATGACGGCAAAACGCATGACGGGAATCGTTTCGCGCGGCGGTTCGATCATGGCGAAGTGGTGCCTGGCGCACCACAAGGAGAGTTTTCTCTATACGCATTTCGAAGACATCTGCGAGATCATGGCGGCGTACGACGTGTCGTACTCGCTCGGCGACGGCCTGCGTCCCGGTTCGATCTGCGATGCGAACGACGAGGCACAGATCGCGGAACTCAAGACGCTCGGCGAGTTGACTGATATCGCCTGGAGTCATGACTGCCAGGTGATGATCGAGGGACCGGGACATGTGCCCATGCAGCTCATCCGCGAGAACATGGACCTGCAGCTCAAGTACTGCAAGGAAGCTCCGTTCTACACGCTGGGACCGCTCACGACCGACATCGCGCCCGGTTACGATCACATCACCAGCGCGATCGGCGCGGCGATGATCGGTTGGTACGGTACAGCGATGTTGTGCTACGTGACGCCCAAGGAACACCTCGGACTGCCGGACAAGGACGACGTCAAGGACGGCATCATGGCGTATAAGATCGCGGCCCATGCCGCGGACCTTGCCAAAGGGCATCCCGGCGCGCAGATCCGCGACAACGCGCTCTCGAAAGCGCGTTTCGAGTTCCGTTGGGAGGACCAGTTCAACCTAGGCCTCGACCCGGACAAGGCGAAGCAGTTTCACGATGAGACGCTGCCGCAGGAAGGCGCGAAGCTCGCGCATTTCTGCTCGATGTGCGGCCCGCATTTTTGCTCGATGAAGATCACGCAGGATGTGCGCGAGTACGCGGAAAAACACGGTCTTTCAGAGCAGGATGCGTTGAAGAAGGGCATGGAACAAAAGGCGGTGGAGTTCGTCAGGAAAGGCGCGGAGGTCTATCAGAAGGCCTGAGAGGCCTGCTCCGAACATGAAGGGCAGGATCGAAACCACGCGATGAACCAGGCTTGCCACCGCTTCTGACGGTTTCCGTTAGAATTTCAAGGCGGCAGTTTCTGCCGCCTTTTATTTTCTGGAGACGCCGTGGAATTCGCACTGCTCGCAAAGGCTTTCGTCCTCGGTGTCGTGGAGGGCTTGACCGAGTTTCTGCCGATCTCGTCGACCGGGCACCTGATTCTCGTCGGCGAGCTGCTCGGCTTCACCGGTGAGAAGGCAAAAGTGTTCGAGATCGTGATCCAGACCGGCGCGATGTTCGCCATCGTCTGGGAATACCGTCAGCGGTTCGCTCGCGTGCTCGCAGGGATTGCCACCGATCGAGCTGCACAGCGTTTCGCTCTCAATCTCCTAGTCGCTTTCACTCCTGCAGCGGTGCTAGGCCTCGCGTTCGGGAAGCTGATCAAGACCTACCTGTTCCACGCCGTCCCCGTTGCGCTCGCGTTCATCGTCGGAGCGTTCATCATTCTTTGGGTGGAAAGACATCGACGCGCCGCCGTGATTCAAAGCGTGGACGAGATGACCTGGAGAGACGCATTGAAAGTCGGCGTTGCGCAGGCGTTCGCGCTGATCCCCGGTACTTCGCGTTCGGGTGCGACCATCATCGGCGGGATGCTCTTCGGACTTTCGCGGCGCGCGGCGACGGAGTTTTCCTTTTTCCTAGCCGTGCCGACGCTCGTGGCGGCCGGCGCATACGATTTCTGGAAGAACCGCGCGCTCTTCGATTGGCGCGATGCAGGGATGTTCGCGGTCGGCTCGGCCGCTGCGTTCGTGTCCGCTTTCCTCTGCGTACGTTGGCTGCTGCGCTACATCGCTGCGCATGACTTCTCGCCGTTCGCCTGGTACCGGATCGCTTTCGGCGCGGCGGTGCTCGTTACGGGCTACGCGGGGGTCGTCAATTGGTCAGCGGGATAGCCGAGGGGAGAGCCGATCGGGCCCGTAACGTAGATCAGCCTTGGACCCAGGGTAAGCCGGCAAATCGCCAGCCGCCGACCGTACCGCGATGGCCGTGCGGATCCTTCTCGCCTTCGAATCCCTCGAGCACGTTGTAGGAGTTGGGATAACCGGCTTGGCTTGCTGCCGCTGCAGCGTGGTGCGAGCGCGCACCGGAGCGGCACAAAAACATTACCGGAGCTTCGGTCTTCGCGACCCGTGCCTGGAGCTGTTCGACGAAGCGCGGGTTGCGCTGGCCGCTCGGGTACGTGTTCCATTCGATCAATACCGACTCAGGAACATGGCCGACATAGTCCCACTCCGCCTGGGTGCGCACGTCGACCAGTTTCGCTTCCGGGATATTTTGCATCAGCGCGTGCACTTCGAGCGGCAGCAATGCTCCAGCGTAAGGCAGATTCATCGCCTTAGCTCGCTGTTTGGCCTGGGCGAGGATGCTCTCGACGGGGTCGTTCTTCATGATGGGATACGGTAGGAATGCGATATGTGTAGTTTAGCTTGGACAGGGCCGTTGGGAGTTGATTCGCCCTGACCCGGTGCGCATAATGAGCGCTTTGCGCCGGTTTGGTGCACGACCTCCCCAATCGCTGCGAGTGCTCTCTTATGGCACAATGGCCTGCCTTTTTGCGCCGGATGGCATGGAATCTGCAGAGATTCCCTCGATCTAGCGCTTGTTTCCTTCCTAACTCACCGACAATCCGAAACCTGAGGAGATCCTGCAATGGCAATGTCTGCCAATGACGTCATGAAATTGATCAAGGACAAGGAGGTCAAGTTCGTGGACCTGCGCTTGACAAGGAGGTCAAGTTCGTGGACCTGCGCTTTACCGACACCCGTGGCAAGGAACAACACGTGTCCGTGCCGGTCAAGGCGTTCACCATGGATAAGTTCGAGAGCGGACATTTCTTCGACGGCTCCTCGATCGCGGGGTGGAAGAGCATCGAGGCGTCGGACATGCTGTTGATGCCCGATCCTGACAGCGCACGAATGGACCCCTTTACCGATGAGCCGGTGCTGAACATTACCTGCGATTGCGTCGAACCCTCCGATGGAAAAGGCTACGACCGTGACCCGCGCACCATCGCTAAACGCGCCGAGGCCCATCTGAAATCGAGCGGTTTGGGCGACACCGCCTATTTCGGTCCCGAGCCCGAATTCTTCGTTTTCGACTCGGTCACCTGGAACGTGGACATGTCCGGCTGCTTCTGCAAGATCAAATCCGAGGAAGCCCCGTGGTCCTCCGGGGAGGAGTACGAGGGCGGCAACATGGGCCACCGCGCTCCAATCAAAGGCGGTTATTTCCCGGTGCCGCCGACGGACACGCTGCAGGACATCCGCAACGCCATGGTGCTCGCAATGGAGCAGCAGGGCGTTGAGTGCGAGGTGCACCATCACGAAGTGGGTGCGATGGGCCAGAACGAAATCGGTACCAAGTTCAACAGCTTGGTGAAACGTGCCGACTGGATGCAGATTCTGAAGTACACGGTCTGGAACGTGGCGCATTCCTACGGCAAGACCGCGACCTTCATGCCCAAGCCCGTCGTGGGCGATAACGGGTCGGGCATGCACGTCCATCAGTCGGTATGGAAAGAGGGCAAGAACCTGTTTCAGGGCAACGGCTACTCGGGGCTGTCCGACTTCGCCCTCTACTACATAGGCGGCATCATCAAGCACGCAAAAGCCTTGAACGCCATTACCAATCCGGGGACCAATTCGTACAAGCGTCTGGTG
>WNFM01285652.1_pt2 | contig 71931 bp, 54 predicted proteins | sample 5400271 | NCBI WGS metagenome assembly WNFM01 (sample SAMN13153352, study PRJNA577476) | soil metagenome | isolation source: 60 cm saprolite on Douglas fir-dominated hillslope | place: USA:California | collected 2013-09-17
TGGCGCGCGCGAGGTTGCCCCGATCGTAGCCACCGCCGCCGAGGGCCAGCAGCCGCCCGTGTCCCAGCCGGTCGGCCAGCGTGCACAGGTCCTGGGCCGCCCGCGCGTGGGAGGCGGAGGTCAGCTGCAGGTTGGCCAGGGGGTCACCGCCCAGGCTGTCCGCGCCACACTGCAGGATCAGAAACTGCGGTTCAAAACGCTCCACATGCGCGAGCATCACGGGCCAGACCTGCTGGAATTGCGCATCGCCCGAACCGGCCGGCAGCGGCACATTGAGCTTGGTACCCAGGGCCTCATCGCACCCCCGCTCCTCCTCCCCGCCCGTGCCCGGGTAGAGCGTTTCGCCGCTCTCGTGCAGATCGGCGATGATCACGCCCGGATCGGCCTCGAAGGCGTAATACACGCCGTCGCCGTGGTGGGCGTCGATATCGACGTAGGCGATCGTGCGCAGTTCGTGGCGCTGGCGGAGCGCCTCGATCACCACGCCGCAGTCGTTGAATACGCAGAAGCCGGCCGCGCGGTCCCGAGAGGCGTGGTGCAGGCCCGCGATCGGCACGAAGGCACGGCGCCGCCGGCGCGCCATGATCCAGCGCATCGCCTCCAGACTCGCGCCGACTACGCCAGCGGCGGCTTCGTAGACACCGCGGAAACTCGGGGTGTCGCCGCCATCGAGCGCACCGGTCCCCAGCTCGGAGCTGCGCTGCACGAACTCCACGTAGGCGCGCTCATGAAACAGCAGCAGGTCCTCGAGCGAGGCCTGGGGGAAATCGAGCAGCGTCACCCGCCCGCCCAATTCGCGGCGGTCAAATTCGCGCGCAAACGCGCCGTGACGGTCGATCCCGAAGGGATGTCCGCTCGGAAACCCGTAGCGCGCCAGCCTTTCGCCCATGGCCACCGCGGTCTGCGCTTGCTGCTGCATCAATGCCTCACCCGCCCGGCCGCCCGCGTCGGGCAGCAGCCTACCATAAGGCCGGGCCGAACCCGTCGTGCCACAGGTGTTCACAGGCCCTGGCGCCTTCACCCATAATGCGCGCCCGCTCCCAGCACCTCTGAAATCCAGGACCATGGCGCAATACATCTACACCATGAATCGCGTGTCAAAGCTCGTGCCGCCGAAGCGTACGATCCTGCGCGACATCAGCCTCTCCTTCTTCCCCGGCGCCAAGATCGGCGTGCTCGGCCTGAATGGTTCGGGAAAATCAACGCTTCTGCGCATCATGGCGGGCGTCGACACCAACATCGACGGCGAGGCGCGCGCGCAGTCGGGAATTCGCGTGGGCTTCCTGACCCAGGAACCGGGCCTCGATCCGGCCAAGGACGTACGCGGCAATGTCATGGAAGGCGTGGGCGAGACCTTCCGCCTCCTGCAGCGCTTCAACGAGATCAGCGACAGCTTCGCCGAACCCATGGACGACGCGCGGATGAACAAGCTCCTGGAGGAGCAGGCAAAACTCCAGGATGCGATCGACGCGTCCGGCGGCTGGGAACTGGAACGCAAGCTGGAGATCGCCGCCGACGCGCTGCGACTGCCTCCCTGGGACGCCAGGATCGAGCAGCTCTCGGGCGGGGAGAAGCGCCGCGTCGCCCTGTGCCGCCTGCTGCTCTCGCAGCCCGACATGCTGTTGCTGGACGAGCCGACCAATCACCTGGACGCCGAGTCGGTGGCCTGGCTGGAGCGCTACCTGGAGGAATATCCCAGCACCGTCATCGCGGTGACGCACGACCGCTACTTTCTCGACAACGTCGCGCAGTGGATCCTCGAACTCGACCGCGGGCACGGCATTCCCTACGAAGGCAACTACTCTTCCTGGCTCGAACAGAAGGGGCAGCGCCTGGCGCTCGAGGAGCGCGAGCAGGACGCGCTGCGCAAGACCCTGGCGCGCGAGCTCGAGTGGGTGCGGAGCAACCCGAAGGCGCGCCAGGCCAAGAGCAAAGCCCGCCTGGCGCGCTACGAGGAACTGGCATCGAAGGAGTTCCAGGAACGAAATGAAACCAATGAGATCTACATCCCGCCCGGCCCGCGCCTGGGCGAACTGGTCGTGGAGGTCAGCAAACTGCGCAAGGGCTACGGCGACAAGCTGCTGATCGATGACCTGTCCTTTCGCCTCCCGCAGGGTGGCATCGTCGGCATCATCGGCCCCAACGGCGCCGGCAAGACCACCCTGTTTCGCATGCTGACCGGCGCCGAGCAGCCCGACGGCGGCCAGATCCGCCTGGGCGACACGGTGAAGCTCGCCTACGTCGATCAGTCGCGCCAGACCCTGGACGATGCGAAATCGGTGTGGGCCGAGATTTCCGGCGGCCTCGACATGATCAAAGTCGACAACTACGAGACGCCCTCACGCGCCTACGTGGGCCACTTCAATTTCCGCGGCACGCAGCAGCAGCAGCTGATCGGCGAACTCTCGGGCGGAGAGCGTAACCGGGTGCATCTGGCGAAGGTGCTCAAGAGCGGCGGCAACGTGCTGCTGCTCGATGAGCCGACCAACGACCTGGACGTGGAGACGCTGCGCGCGCTCGAAGAGGCCCTGCTCAGCTTTCCGGGTTGCGCGGTGGTCATCTCGCACGATCGCTGGTTTCTCGATCGCATCGCCACGCATATCCTCGCCTTCGAGGGCAACTCGGAGGTGATCTGGTTCGAGGGCAATTACCAGGACTACGTGGCGGACCTGCGCCGCCGCCGCGGCGATGAAGCCGCCCAACCACACCGCGTGAAGTACAAACGCCTCACCGCCTGAGAGCCGGACTGAGCGAGATTATGTAACTAGCAGACTCATAAGGAAAAACCCGCCCTATCGCTGCAGCCCCATTCGGCTAAACTTAAGTCCGGGGTAAGCGTGGGTCCAGGGGAATCACAGCGCGCGTCCCCGAAGGCGCCCATGTCGAGCTACATCGATGCCGCCGGCCGGCTGCACCACGACCAGGAAGCGAATCTGGCACTGACCTGCCCGCATTGCGAGGTGGTCTCGCACGTCACGCCGATCGCCATCCCCTCCTTCGACGAGCTGGTCAGTCACCGGCCCCGGCATGTGGGCGCTGTGTACCGCTGCGACTCCTGCAACCAGCCGATCTTCCTGCGCTTTCCCGTGAAGATGTACGGCAACAACCGCATCGAACTCGGCCCGCAGTTCACCGAAGTGGAACGGCCCGCCGAGAAGTTCAGCTACACCTACCTGCCCGAGGATGTGGAGACGCTGTTCCGCGAGGCGCTCAGCTGTTATTCACAGGCCTGCTACAACGCCTTCGCGAGCATGTGCCGGCGCGCCATGCAGGCGGCCTTCGCCGATCTGGGCGAGGCCGGAAAGCTCCGCCTGTTCGACCAGCTCAACGACGTGCGCGTGATGGCCGAAATCGACGGCCCGACCTTCATCGACATCAAGCGCGTGATCTTTGGCAGTGACAATGATCCGCACCCCAGCCTGCCGGTGTTCGACGACCAGCAATCCGGCGTGCTGCTCGAAGTGACCAAGGATCTGCTCTATCAGGTGTACGTGCGCAAGGGGCGCCTGCAGCAGGCGGTGATGATGCGGCGCTTCTTCGCCGACGAGTCGCTGCGCAATATCAAGGCCGCCCAGCCCGCCCTGCCCACTCACCCCAATCAGCCCAATCAGCCCACCGAGCCGCCGGAGCGCCCCTATCACCAGGGTAATGAGTAGGTCTTGACGTTGGTGAAGCTCTTCATCGCCTCCTGCACGCCTTCCTTGATCCCGATCCCCGAATCCTTGATGCCGCCGAAAGGTGTCAATTCGAGCCGATAACCCGGAACCTCGCGCACGTTGACGGAGCCCACATTGAGCTCGGACACGAAGCGCGTGATGTAATCGAGCCGGTTGGTGCAGACCCCGGAGGACAGGCCGTAGTCGGTCGAGTTCGAGATCCGGATGGCCTCCTCGATGGAGCCGAAGCGGATCACCGGCGACACCGGGCCAAAGGTCTCGGTCTTGACGACCGGCATGTCCGGGCTGACCCGATCGAGCACCGTGGGCGAGTACAGGGCCCCCTTGCGGATGTTGCCGTACAGGAGCTTCGCCCCGCGGCGGATCGCATCGTTGACCTTGTCCTCGAACGAGCGCGCGGCCGCCTCGTCGATCACCGTGCCCATGTCGGTGCGCGGGTCCATCGGGTCGCCGTAGACGATCGCGCGGGACTTCTCGACCAGCAGCTCGACGAAACGGTCGGCGACCGCCTCGTGTACGAGCATGCGCTTGACGGCGGTGCAGCGCTGTCCCGAGTTCCGGTAGGAACCGGCGACCGCGAGCGTCGCGGCTTCCTCGAGGTCCGCGTCCTCCATCACGATGAGCGGATCATTGCCGCCGAGCTCCAGCACCTGGCGTTTGTAGACCGCCTTGGCCGCGATGGCCTTGCCAAAGGCCACCCCGCCCGTGAACGTGACCAGGTCGACGTCGCGGTGTGTCAGCAGCTCATCGGCGATCTCGCGCGGATCGCCGGTCACGACGCAGAACATCTCCGGCGGGAGACCCGCTTCGACCAGCAGGTCGGCGAGCAGCAGCGCCGTCAGCGGCGTCTTCTCGGACGGCTTCAGCACCATGCGGTTGTTGGTCGCTATCGACGGCACGACCTTGTGAGCGACCTGGTTCAGCGGGTGATTGAACGGCGTGATCGCGGCGATCACGCCCTGCAGCGGTTCACGCATGGTGTAGACGCGCCGCCGCTTGCCGTGGGCCGTCAGGTCGCAGGAGTAGATCTGGCCGTCGTCCTGCAGGGCCGCGTTGCCGGCAAACAGGAAGACGTCGCAGGCGCGTCCCACCTCGTAGATCGAGTCCTTCTTGCTCAGGCCGCTTTCGGCGGTGATCAGGTCGGAGATCACGGCGGTCCGTTCGCGAATCAGCGCCGCGGCCCGATAGCAGATCTGATAGCGCTCGTAGCGCGACAGCGGCGATTTGAAGGCACGGGCAACATCGATCGCGCGCCGGACCTCATCCCGGCCCACCACCGGCACCGAGCCGGCAATGCCGCCGGTGTAGGGGTTGCGCACCTCGCTGAGGGAGGCCGCACTCGCGCGGCCACCGCCGATCCGCGGGCCATCGTGGCTGGCGATGTTATTCGGCACGATTGAGCACCCAGTCGAAGGCATCGAAGTTGCGCCAGCGCCGATTCCCGTCCAGATTCGCGATGCGGCGGTTCATCACCAGCGGCACGCGCTGTTCGGAGACCCCGCCGTGCGAGCGCAGGGGCGCGTCGAGCCCGGACAGGTCGTGTCGCGCCGCGGCGCTGCCGATCACGACGGAGCGCAGCGAAGTCACGACCAGATCGCCGATGCGGTCGGCCGGCAGCTCGAAGTGCGCGGCCGCCTGCTTGCGCGTCAGCACCTGATCGATGCCGCGAACGCCCGCGATCCGGACGGCGATGGCCGCCGGATCGGCATCGCTGGGCAGGTACACCGTCGCGTAGGAGCCCAGCGCCCCGTGGTGCGCGACGTACGGGTCGGTAATCGGCAGGATGACGCGCGCGCGGCCGACGCCCAGACTGGCGTCCAGCAGGTCCTGCAGGTAGATCACGTCCGGGCTGGCATCCAGCCGGGTCTTCGCGTTCATGCCGTGATCGGCCGTCAGCGCGATGGCGCAGCCAAGCGCATCGAGGGCGCCGAGGTAGCCGTCCATCATGCGGCAGAAGTCATTGGCTGCGTTCGAGCCCGGGGCATGTTTATGCTGGACGTAATCGGTCGTGGACAGGTAGAGGACGTCCGGGCGGCGCGTCGCCATCAAGCGCACTCCCGCGGCGAAGACGAATTCGGAGAGCGCGGCGCTGTAGACATCCGGCACCGGCTTGCCCACCAGCTCGACGACGCCCTCGATGCCGTGTTCGGCCAGGCTGGTCTGGTCAGCCTTCTCGGACGAGAAGCAGATGCCGCGCACGCCGTGGCCGAGGAGCCGGCGCAGCTTGTCCTTGGCGGTGACCACCGCGACCGAGCAGCCGGCGCTCGCGAGCGCCGCGAGGAGCGAGGGGGCGCGCAGCCACTTCGGGTCGTTCATCATCACTTCGGTATTGTTCGCCGCATCGTACAGATAGTTGCCGCAGATGCCATGTACGGCCGGCGGCACGCCGGTGACGATGGAGATATTGTTGGGGTTGGTGAAGCTCGGCATGGCGCATTCGGCGATCACGGATGAGCCCTGCGCCAGCACCGCTTTCATCCACGGCATGTGTCCGCCCGCCACCGCCTGGGCGATGTAATCGGGCTCGCAGCCGTCCACGCAGACGACCACCGCGGGGCCCCTGGGCAGCCGGTAGCTGCGTCCGTTCACTTCGACCTGGGTCATCGGCAATTCACCGCGCGGTGGTGGCGTCTTTGCCGGTAGTTTACAGTATGGCCAACCTGCGAGTACCCCGTGAGCAACGCACCTTATCTTCTGACCCCCGGCCCCCTGACGATCTCGATGGCCACGAAGCAGAGTATGCTGCGGGACTGGGGTTCCTGGGACGCGGACTTCAACCAGATCACCGGCCGCGTGCGCGCACGCCTGCTGGACATCGTCCAGGCCTCCGCGACGCACGAGTGCGTGCCGCTGCAGGGCAGCGGCACGTTTTCCGTCGAAGCCGCCATCGGCACGCTCGTGCCGCGCGCCGGACACGTGCTGGTGCCACAGAATGGCGCCTACTGCCAGCGCATCGCCCGCATCTGCCGCGTGCTCGGCCGCGCGCTCACGACCATCGACTACGCGGAGGACGCGGCGGTACGGGCTGAGGACATCGACCGGGCGCTGGCCGCGAACCCCGCCATCACGCACGTCGCGCTCGTGCACTGCGAGACGAGCACCGGCATCCTGAACCCGCTGCAGGCCGTCGCCGACGTGGTCGCCCGGCACGGCCGGGCTCTCATCGTCGATGCGATGAGTTCATTCGGAGCCCTCGAGATCGACGCCCGCAGGACAGCTTTCGATGCCCTCATCGCCGCCTCGGGCAAATGCCTGGAGGGGCCGCCCGGCATGGCCTTCGTGATCGCCCGGCGCTCCGCGCTGGAGCGCGCCGAGGGCAACTCGCATTCCCTGGCGATGGATCTGTACGACCAGTGGGTCTACATGCAGAAGACGACGCAGTGGCGCTACACGCCACCGACGCATGTCGTCGCCGCCTTCGACGCCGCGATCGACCAATTCCTCGCGGAAGGCGGCCGCCCCGCCCGCGGCGCCCGCTACGCGGACAATTGCCGCACGCTGATGGCGGGCATGGAGCGGCTGGGTCTGAAGAGCTTCCTGCCCGCCGCGATTCAGGCGCCCATCATCGTGACCTTCCACGCGCCGCACTCGCCGCGCTACCTGTTCCGGAATTTCTACGACGCCGTCAAGGCCCGGGGCTACATCCTCTACCCCGGAAAACTGACGACCATTGAAACCTTTCGTGTCGGCTGCATGGGGCAGCTGGGCGAGCGCGGCATGGCCGGGGCGGTGGCCGCAGTCGCGGCGGTGCTCGCAGACCTGGACCTGGCTGCCTAGGGCGCCCGGGCCTCAGGGGCGGTAGTGCTCGACGGCATCGCCGAGCGCCTCCCGGAGCGGGCCCACAAATTTCTCGTAGTTTTTCCAGCGCCCGGCCGACGCAGAATGGATCTTTTGCCGCCCCTGCCACTTGCTGGCGGTGATCACCACGCGCTCGGTCTGGTGAAACTCGAGGCACTTCGGATCCCAGGGCAGACCGATGAAATCCACCATCCGCCGGGACCAGCCTTCCTGATCCCCGATGAGCGCTTCATAGGGAATCTCCAGCAGCGCCGTAGCGGGCAGCAGCGCACGCCAGTGATTCATGATGCGCAGGTACTGGCCGTAGTAATGCGCCAGGTCCTCCAGGTCGTTGGCAAACGGCCCCATGCCGAAGAAATGCTGGAAGTAGATCGACAGGCAGGTGTCGATGGGATGGCGTTGCATGTGGATAATGCGGGCCCGCGGAAAGGCCGCGTGGATCAGTCCGGCGTAAAAGAAATTGGCGGGCATCTTGTCGATCACCCGGAGCCCGTCCGGGCTTTCGTCCTTGGCTGCCATACCCGGTATGAGCCCCGCCTCGACCTGGCCCTGCGATTCAGCCTTCCGATAGGCGGTAAATGCGCCGTTCCAGAAGGGGACCTCGCCCGCACCGACGACGTCCGGGTGCGAGGCCAGGATCTGCTCGGTCAGCGAAGTACCGGAACGCGGCATGCCGACGATGAAAACAGGCTGCTGCGAGGTCGATCCCCGGGTCGTGGATCGCCGCAGGAACGCAGGATCGCAGCTGCGCATGATCTGCTCGACCCGCTCGGTCAGTTGCGCCCGGTTGTAGCTCGATCCGTTGCGTTTCGCCAGTTCGTTTGCCTGCCGGTAATACTCGAACGCACGATCGTATTGCCCCATGTCGTCGTGGTACTTGCCCAGCGCGTAACGCAGGCTGATTGCCTGGGCCCGGGGCAGTCGCCAGGCCATCAGGGCCTCAGCGCCCTGGAGCCAGGGCTCGTCATCCGGGGTCATCCTGCGATGAGTCGCGATGCTGAAATAGGCGGAGGCGAAATCCGGCTTGATGGCAATCGCCCGCCGGAACAAGTCCTCCGCTTCGGCAAAGCGACCGCGGTCGGCCCGCAGCTCGCCGAGGAAGGAGAGCGCCTCGACGTAGTTGGGGTCGGCGGCCAGCGCGGCCTGGCAGCTGGCTTCCGCCTCGACGGGGCGCCGCTGCTGGCGCAACGCCAGCCCCATGCTCAAGTGGGCCGGCGCATAGTCGGGCTTGAGTGCCAGCGCCCGGGCGTAGCTCGCTGCGGCTTCATGGACCCGCCGCAGCTCAAAAAACACGGACCCGAGATGCCAGTGAGCCTCAACCCGCCCAGGATCGAGCTTGATCGCCTGCTCGAACAGCGGCACAGCCTCGCGGCGCTGCCCGATCTCGCGCAGCACATTGCCGAGATTGATCAACGCTTCCACGTAGGCGGGATTCAACGTCAGTGCCTGCCGGAAGCTCGCCGCCGCCTCATCATTCTCGCCCAGGCTGGCCAGCACAAGCCCCAGGCCGTTGTGCGCGGTGCTTAAGCTGGGGTCGAGCGACACCGCACGCCGGCTGGCCGCCAGGGCCTGCTCCAGATCGCCTCGCATCCGCTCGGCGTTGCCCAGATTGCAGAGTATCTGGGCTTCGTCGGGCCTCAATTGGAGTGCGAGCCGGTAGGAGGCCGCGGCGTCTGCCGGTTGCGCGAGTTCCAGGTACGCGTTCCCCAGGTTATTTTGGGCCTCGACGAGCCGGGGGTCCCGTTGCAGCGCCCGCTGATAGAAAGGCACGGCCTCGCGCGCCCGCCCCAGCGCACGCAGCGCATCGGCCGTCTCAACGAGACAGTCCGTATCCAGCGGTGCCAGCGCCAGCGCCCGGCGCAGACTCTCCAGGCCGAGAGCCCACTGACCCTGATCGCAAAGGGTCGTGCCCAGATTTTTGTGAGCCTCGGCATCATCAGCCATAAGCTCGGCGGATTTGCGCAGCGCTGACAAGGCATCCTTGCCCTGCCGGACGAGTGCCACGCCCAGGATCTTCCACAGCATGCCCACATTGGGATGCGTGGCCAGCAGGGTACGCGCGCTGTCTTCCGCCTCGCTCAAGTGGTCCTGGTTAACGAGTGCGACCAGTTCGCCGATCGCCTGCGCATTCAGCAGGTTGACCTCAGGCATCATGGTAACGGGTCAGGGCATCGCCGAGGGCGATCTTGAGCGGTTCGAGCCAGGGCTCGAAATTCTTCCATTGATCGAGCCCTTCGCGATAGATGGGCTGGCGGACCTGCTCCGAGCTGGCGGTGCGCACACTGCGGGCCGTCTTGTGAAACTCGATGCATTGGGGTTCAAACTCGAGCCCGCAGAAGTCGAGCATGCGCCTCACGCTGCCTTCGAGATCATCGACGACGTCCTCATGCTGCACCCGCAGGATCCAGCCCGGCAGCACTCTATCCCAATGGCTCATCAGCTCCAGGTAGGTGCGGTAGTAGCGGGCAATGTCGTCGATGCTGTAAGTGAACTCCTGGCCCTTGGCATAGAGCTGCTTCAGATTGCTGAAGCAGCAGGCGATCGGCTCGCGCCGCGCGTCGATGATCCGCGCGCGCGGCAGCATCAGGCGAATGAGACCCAGATGCCGGAAGTTGTTGGGCATCTTGTCGATGAAGAAGGGCACCGCTGCCGGTTTGCCCAGACGGTACACCCGGGTCTCGGCCAGATATCGCTCACCGAGCTGCCTCACTTCCTCGGATTGCAGCTCGGGAAGAATGCGCGGGTAGCGGGGGTTGGTCAGGTCGGGGTCACGGCCGCGCAGCGTCGCAACGATCTGCTGGACGTTGGAGAGTTCCTGCGTGCCCTCGACCTGGGAGTGCGACGCCAGAATCTGCTCGAGCAGGGTCGAACCCGAACGCGGCAGACCGACAATGAAGATGGAGTCAGGGTCAGGTGCGCCCCAACCTTGACGACTGGCAAAGAATTCACGGGTGCACACTTCAATCTGCTGACGCGTATTGTTCTCGATGATCTCCGGGCGGTAGTTGCTCTTGGAGCGCCGCAGTGCATTGCCCAATTCGTAGTACCGGAAGGAGCCGACGAAGTCATCGCGATCCTCGAGCGCCTTGCCGAGTGCAAAATGGAGGTGATACCGGTCGATCACGCCGACCGCCGGCGCCGTCTGCAACGCCTTCAGCCGCGCCAGTTCCTCGTCCGTAAACCGATAGGTCTTGAGGTTGGCGAGACTCCAGTAGGCATCGCCGAACCCCGGCCGGCACTGTTCCGCCCTGCGATAAGACTCGATCGCCTCATCACGCCGGCCCATCGTCTTGAGTGCGTGTGCCAGCGACAAGTGCAGATCAGGGTCCTCGGGCGTAACCGCGATCAGGTCCCGGTACAATTCCACCGCCCGCTCGTGTTCGCCCAGGCCGACCGAGGTCACGGCATGCAGGCCCAGATAGTGGTGCCGGTTGGCGGGATCCTCCCGCAGCAACTGGTCGAGCTCGCGACGCGCCTGACTGTACTTGTGCATTTCGATGAGCGCTTCGGCATATTCCGAGCGTGCGGCGCGATAATCGGGTGCGATTTCGAGCACGGCCGCCAACAGCAGCTCCGCGTCCTCGTATACCTTGCGTGCCATCCCGATGCGCGCCAGCAGGCGCATGGCTTCGACCTCATGACCGTGCTCCAGCAGATAGGCACGCACCAGCGGCTCGGCCGCGTCCAGGTCGCCGTCCATGAACAAGCCGGTCGCGGTGACCACCTCGCGCGGGAGCTTGCGCAGGGTGGCCACATGGCTGGCCGCCTTGGCGCAATTGTCGGCCTGCCGGTTCATGCGATAGAGCCCTTCGAGCATGGACCAGCTCGCCGGCAGCGCATGATTGATGTTGACCGCCATGAGAAAGGCCTCGATCGCCTGCGGTCCCTGCTTCAGCGCGACGAAACAGTGGCCGCGCTCTTCGTGCAGGCGGCTGAAGCGCGGATGGTGCTCCGCCAGCGTGGCGAGCGTGCTGAGAGCCTCGGAGATGCGACCCAGATGCCGCTGGGCGATGGCCACGAACAGCAGCGCATCCCGCTCGTCGGGCCTGGCAGCGAGCAGGGCCTCGCCTGCGGACAATGCCGCGGTGAATTCGCGTCGCCTGATCAGCCCCCGTATGTGGGGCACTTCGGCGGCGTGTGGCGTTGCGACTGTCTCGATTGCGTCCATTGACGTCCACAAAAAAGGGGCGGACTCAAAGAGTCCGCCCCTGATTCTACTGCAACCGACCCGCGCCGGTTGCCTGGGGGTCAACGCCCGCCGATCAGAACTTAAACCCGAAATTCATCGTCAGCACCCGCGGTCGCAGCGGGATTTCGCTCTTGATGAATTGACCCGATGAGATGTTGGTAGCGGCGTCATTGTTCGTCAGGTTGGTGGCCGCGAACTCCAACGTCCAGTTATCCCGAGCCACGCCGACCGCCGCGTCTACCGTCGTGTATGACGGTATCGTGTATTTCAGCAGGGTGGTGGTCGGGACAGCCTGCCCCGCAGCATTGCCATCGGGGAAACTGGCCGGCTCGTTGAGCATGGAGTCGGTGTAGTTGGCCCCAATCATAACGAACGGTTTGTACTCACCGTTCGCCCAGTCGTAACGTGCCCGCACGTTGTATTGCAGTTTCGGCGAGAATGCGGGCGCAGTTCCCAGAACACCGTACGGGTTGCTGTACGGCGCACCGTTCACCTGCGTGATGCACTGACCGAACTGCGGGGTCCCCGGCACGTTGTCCGTCAGGCAGGGCGCATTCGTCTGCTTTGTATCGTTGTAGGACAGTGACCCCTGCACCGTGAGCCCCTCGGCCACGCGGGCCACGACCTGCACTTCAGCGCCCTTGACTTGATAGGTCGGGCCATTGATCACGAAGGTCGTATTGCCAAGATGGACCGGGTCGAACAGCGGCAGCTGCACGTTTTTCCAGTCCATCTGGTAGACGGAAACGTTGACCTGGATTCGATGATCCAACCACTGGCTCTTGAACCCGATTTCGTTATTCGTCAGGTTGTCGGATTCATACCCGGCCGGCTTGAAGAACTGCTTTGGTCCCCCTGGAGTGTACGGGGCCACTTTCTTCAAAGTAATCACGCTTCCATCGGCATTGGTCTTGGTGCGATTGAAGCCGCCCGGGCGGAACCCTTGTGAATACGTGTAATAGGCCATGACGTCCGGCGTGATGTGCCAGGTCAGGTTGACGCGGCTCTTGTTGCCGCTCTCGCTCTTATGCAGGTTGATGCCGAAGCCGTAAGCCGCGCCGCCGCACGGACTTCCCGCAACGTAATTTGCCGGCGTGTGGCCGGGGCAGGTCGTGGCGGCCGGGCCGCCCGGGTTCGGGAACGAGCCACCGAACGGCGTTCCGTTCGGGACGTTCAGGATGCTCGAAGTCGCACTGTAGTACTCGGAACCCTCTTCAAATTCGTCGTACTTGTAATGGCGAATGCCGTAGGTTGCCGTCAGCACCTTCGGAATCAGGTCGAAATCCAGCGAACCGAAGAATGCCGTTTGCTTGTAGCCGCGGTAGACGTCCTCGCCGAACGCCGTGTTCGAGTCCAGTCGGAGGCCCGGATCTAACGCATAGAATCCTGGAACGGGGCCGACCGCCTCGGTGCAGTCCACACCACCCGCAAGCGCAATCGCATAATTTTGCGGGCTGCACTGCGGCATCCCCAAATAATTGAAGTTCATGTCGTCCTTGATCACGAACCGCTCGTAGAACGCACCGCCGGTAAAGCGCGTGCGATTCTCCACTGGTGTGGACACACGCAGTTCGTGGCTCAAGTGAGTATTGACGACGATGTCGCGCCAGCTGCCGACCGGAGCGTAGCAGGTCGTCGGCGAGGGAGTTCTGGCCCCACCGGCGCTCCGCGAAAAATAATAATAACCCGCACCCGCGCCCGAGCAGGCGTAGTAGGAGCCGTGGCGCGAGGTCATGTAGTTCGAGTAGTCCTGCTGGCCGTCAATGTTGCGGCTCATGTAGCTGCCGGTGTAGACGGTCTTCAGGAAGTCGAACAGGTTGCCATTCAGCGTCCAGGAGGAAGCGCTGTACTTGTCCTTGCTGTAGGCGGGCTCGAACGCCATGATCTGGTAAGGCCCGAGTGGCACCCCGGTCGGGTGTGCCGGACTCACCGGACTCTGCGGCTCCGTGTAGAAATAGCCGTCGGCTTCGAACTGCTGGTAGTTCTGTTGAACCAGCAGGCTCCAGTCGTCGTTGAACTGATAGAGCGCCGACAACCGGCCACCGGTGTATTGCACGGTGTTGAGGTTGGCTCCAGCCAATTTGCCGTTGCCGGCCGCTGGACTCCCGGGGCGCGCTATCGGCCCGTCGGCAGGCACGTTGACCACCGGCGGGACCGCAATCTCTCCCCGCACGTTGTCGATGTATCCACCGCGATGATCGCTGAAGATTGTTGCGCGCAGCGCCAGCTTGCCCTCGATCAGCGGCAGGTTAAAGGTTGCATTGAGATTATTGTTTGGGTCACCGCCGGCGGTGACGCCGTAGCCCGCGTTGACATTGCCCTCAGTCACATTCAGCTTCGGTTTGTTTGTGATGTAGCGGATCGCGCCGGCCTGTGAACCGCCGCCGAAAAGGGTGCCCTGCGGGCCTTCCAGGACCTCGACGCGCTCCATGTCGACCAGGTAGACGTCGGCGTTGCGGGCCGGGAACTGCATCCCCTCATCGTCCAGATACAGGGCCACGTTCGGGAACGGCGCGGTCGTCGACTGCGACTGGTTACCCGAGCCGCCAGAACTCAGGCCGCGCAGGAATATGTTGCCGGTGCCCGGACCATTGCCGCTGAAGGTCACGTTCGGCGTGTACTTCATCAGATCATTGAAGCTGGTGACGTTCAGCTGCTTCAGCTGATCGCCGGTGATCGCCTGGATGGTGATCGGCACGCTCTGGATGTTTTCCGAGCGTCGCTGTGCAGTCACAACGACTTCCTCGAGGCCACCCGCACTCGCCGAGGTGGTTGCATCCGCCGCGCTGGCTTGCGGCCCGAAAGCAGTCGCGGCGCCGGCCGTGCCCAGCACGGCCACGATGGCGCGTCGTATGGTTTCGTTAGAGTTCAAGTGGCTCTCCCCGATTCTTGTTGAATTCAGTGTTCACGGGGCGACGCACAGGCACCGCAAAGCGCCAGCTGACACCCCCTTCGCCCTACTTTACGTGACCTGTGGCGTGGTATCAACGCTCCAGCCCTTTAAAGCTGGACCCGCTCGCGCCATTCACTGCCATCAAGCAAGGGTACCGCGGGATCGTTAAGGAATTATTGCGTTGGCACACGCGTGGACCGGAGTCACCACGCGCCCCTGAATCTGTCTCGCCAGGGCAACACGCGTGCCGGAATGGCATGGAGGCATCGGAAAAAGACATTTGCCACGCCTTCCTGATTGCCTCACCCTGCGGTGATTTTCGGGATGGGTCTGAAGTCGATGAACCGGGTCATGATCGACCGAAGGTGGTTGCCGCTCAATGCCTTGCGGGCCTTCGAAGCCGTCGCCCGGCACGGCAGCTTTACCGCCGCGGCCACCGCACTGCAGATCTCTCAGAGCGCCTTGTCGCGGCACGTCATAGCGCTGGAAGGCATGCTCAACACTCAGCTGTTCGAGCGCAAGCCCCATGCCCTGACGCTCACGGGCGCCGGCCAGCACCTCCTGCCCACCGTCACCAAGGCCTTCGATCGCATCGAATACGCGCTCGATGAGATTCGCCAGGGACCGGCACCGACCCTGCGCACCCTGCGCGTGCAGTTTCCGGCGAGTTTTGCCGTGCAGCTCGCCGCTCCCCTGTTGCGCGACTTCCGGCGCCTCAGTCCGGAAGTCGAGATCAACCTGATCAGCCCTTACGCGATCGGACCACCCTCCAGCGACGTCGATATCGCCGTCGTCTACTCCAGGCCCACCATAACGGAACGCGTCAGCGACCTGCTGTGGCCCGTCCGCATGGGGCTGGTGTGCCATCCCGAGGTTGCGGCGCGGCACGCGGGCCAGGATCTTGCCGCGTTCATTGCCGCCAATGAACTGATCCACATGCGCATCGACACCATGTCGCGGCATTATTTCTGGATTCAGTTCAAGCGCCAGGCGAACCTCGGTGCGGCGAACGTCGAGCGAGGTTTGGTATTTGACACCGAACTTCTCGCCGTCCAGTACGCCCTCGGCGGCGAGGGTTTGGCGCTCGTGGACCTCAATCTGTTCCGCGAGCACCTGGACCAGGGCCGGCTCGTGGCACCTTTCGATGTCACGCTCGATGATGGCTTTGGCTACTACCTGGTCACCGATTCCGAGGCACTCGGCGATCCGGCCATCGCGCTGTTTCGTTCCTGGCTCATCGAGCGCTTTGCGCCCGCCGCCCTTCCTCAATCCGGAGCAGTCCCCGCATGACCGACCTTGAAACGCGCGCCGCCCGGCGCACGGGCCGCCGTCGCGGTCCGGCCAGCGAAGCTTCGTCACCGGGTCCGGTGCGCTCCGCGGCCTACCGTCACCTCGAGAACCCCTTCGAGCCACTGCGCGTGTTCTCCGAGGACCAGATCGGCGCACTACACGACGCGGCGCTCGGCATCCTCGAAACCCACGGCATGAAGGTGCTTTCCGCCCAGGCCCGCCAGCGCTACCACGAGGGCGGCGCTACGGTGGATGAGGCCACGCAGGTGGTGCGGATCGATCGTGCCCTGGTGGCACAGGCGCTGGTGAGCGCTCCGCGCCATTTCACCATGCATAGCATCGATCCGTCGCGCGACGTGCCGATCGGCGGCCGGCACGTGGCCTTCGCGCCGACTTCAGGTCCGCCGAACATCATGGACACCGCCGGCGGGCGCCGCGCTGGCACGCTCGAGGATTTCAGCAACCTGATGAGGCTCTGCCAGCACTTCGACGTCATCCAGGTGCTGGGCGGATCGGTCGAACCGCAGGACATCCCCGTGCATCTGCGCCACCTCGAGGTCATGCGCGCACAGCTGCTGCTGACGGACAAGGTGCCGTTCATGTTCTCCCGCGGGCACGGACAGATCGCCGATAATTTCGAGCTGCTCCGGATTGCCCACAGACTCACCGCCGAGCAGTTCCGGGACCGTCCCAGCTGCTACACCGTCATCAACACCAATTCACCTCTCCAGCTCGACATTCCAATGGCCGACGGCATCGTGGACACTGCCGCGGCCGGTCAGGTGCTGATCATCACACCCTTCACACTGGCGGGGGCGATGGCGCCGGTCACGATCGCCGGGGCACTGACGCTGGCGCACGCGGAGGCGCTCGCGGGCCTGAGCCTGGCAGTTTCACCTCCAATGTGGACATGAAGTCCGGCTCTCCAGCTTTCGGCACGCCCGAATACGTCAAGGCCTCCTTTGGCGCCGGCCAGCTGGCGCGCCACCTGGGTCTCCCCTGGCGTTCTTCCAATGCAACGGCTTCCAACACGCCCGACGCGCAGGCGGCCTACGAAGCGCAGATGAGCCTGTGGGGAGCGCTCATGGGCGGTTGCAATTTCATGCTGCACGCGGCCGGCTGGCTGGAGAGCGGGCTGTCGACCTCGTTCGAGAAATTCATCCTCGACATCGAGATGTTGCAGATGTTCGCCGAGGTCTTCCAGCCGGTGGGCGCGACCGCGGCCGATATCGCGCTCGAAGCCGTGGCCGAAGTCGGCTATGGCGGCCACTACTTCGGCTGCGCGCACACCATGGAACGCTACCGCAACGCCTTCTACGCGCCGCTGGTCTCCGACTGGCGCAATTTCGGCACCTGGTTCAACGACGGCGCCAAAACCGCGACGGAGCGTGCCCACACGCTGTGGAAAGACACGCTCACGCGCTTCGAAGAGCCGGCCCGCGATCCGGCGATCGTTGAGGCCCTGAACGCCTATGTCGAGCGGCGCACGGCCGAGGGCGGCGCGCCGCCCGTGAGCTGAGCATGCGCGCTCACGCCAGAGTCGTGGTGATCGGTGGCGGCGTGGTGGGCACGAGCGTGCTCTACCACCTGACCAAGGCGGGCTGGAAGGACGTCCTGCTGATCGAGCGGGCGGAGCTGACCTCCGGGTCGACCTGGCACGCCGCGGGTGGAATGCACACGGTCAACGGCGATCCCAATGTGGCCAAGCTGCAGCAGTACACCATAGAGCTGTACAAGGAACTCGAGCGCGTGTCCGGGCAGTCCTGTGGCATGCACATCACCGGCGGATTGATGCTCGCCGGCACGGCGGACCGCGTCGACTGGCTGAAGATGGCGCAGGCGCGTGGGCGCTACCTGGGCATGGACCTGCAGATCATCTCGGCCGCCGAAGCCAAGAAGCTGTACCCGCTGCTCGAGGAACGCTGCTTCCTTGCCGCGATCCTCGATCCGATCGAGGGTCATATCGACCCCTACGGCGTCACCCACGCCTACGCCAAGGCGGCGCAGCTCGGAGGGGCGGAGATCGTGCGCCAGACCCGCGTCCTGGACACGAAGGCGCGGGCGGATGGCAGCTGGGACGTCATCACCGATCAGGGCACTGTGCACGCCGAGCACGTCGTTAACGCGGCGGGCTTGTGGGCGCGTGAAGTCGGGCGCTTCGTCGGCCTGGAGCTGCCGGTCCTGGCCATGGAGCATCAGTACCTGATCACCGAGGATCTGCCCGAGCTCAAGGGGCAGAAGGAACTGGTGCACGTCATCGACTTCGAGGGCGAGATCTACATGCGCCAGGAACGGGGCGGAATGCTGCTCGGCACCTACGAGCGGGCCGGCGTGCCCTGGTCGCCGCGCACCACTCCCTGGGATTTTGGCCAGGACCTGCTGCCGCAGGATCTGGACCGCATCGCACCCAGCCTGGAGGTGGCGTTCGAGCATTTTCCCCGCCTCGCCACGGCGGGCATCCGCAAGGTCGTCAACGGCCCCTTCACCTTCGCTCCGGACGGCAATCCCCTGCTGGGCCCGATCGCCGGGCTGCGCAATTACTGGGTAGCCTGCGGAGTCATGGCCGGATTCAGCCAGGGCGGTGGCGTCGGCCTGTCCCTCGCGCAATGGATGGTCGAGGGCGATCCGGGCGCCGACATCTGGGCGATGGATGTCGCGCGCTATGGGGATTGGACGACGCCTGCGTACACCAACGCCAAGGTACGCGAGAATTATTCGCGCCGCTTCCGCATCCGTTTTCCCAACGAAGAGCTCCCGGCAGCCCGGCCGCTGCGCACGACGCCGATCTACGACCGGCTGCGCGAGGAGAATGCCGTCTTCGGCGAGTACTGCGGCCTGGAGCATGCCCTCTGGTTTGCGCCCAGCGGCAGCGTGGCCGAGGAACAGGTCAGCTTCCGGCGCTCCAACGCGCACCCCAACGTAGCAGCGGAATGCCGGGCGGTGCGCGAGGGTGTCGGCATGCTCGAGATCTCGAACTACGGCAAGTTCGAGATTGCAGGCGCCGGGGCCACCGCGTGGCTGTCCACGCTGATGGCGGGCCGGATACCGGCCGTGGGCCGTATCGCGCTCTCGCCAATGCTCAACGAAGGCGGACGCCTGATCGGCGATTTCACCCTGTGCCGGCTCGGCGAGGAGCACTACTTCGTGGTCGGCACCTACGCCGCGGAGAGTTTCTACCGGCGCTGGTTCGAGCGCTATCCGGCCCCGGCGACGATGAGCGTGCGGCCCTGTGCCATGCAATACACCGGCTTGTCGCTCGCCGGACCGCAATCCCGGGGCCTGCTGCAGACGCTCGTGACCGAGGATCTGGCCACCCGCTCCTTTCCCTTCATGTCTTTTGCCCGTCTCAGCGTGGGGATGGTGCCCGCGCTCGTGGGGCGCGTGTCCTTCACCGGCGATCTGGGCTATGAGATCTGGGTCACCAGTGAATACCAGCTCGCGCTCTATGAGCTGCTGCGTGAAGCCGGCCGCGCCTACGGGCTGCGTCTCATCGGCGGGCGCGCCCTGCAATCGCTCCGGCTGGAAAAGAGCTTCGGCACCTGGGCGCGCGAATTCCGCCCGATTTACGGACCCTACGAGGCCGGACTCGGCCGCTTTATCGACCTGGAGCGGGGAGATTTTGTCGGCCGCGCGGCCGCACTCAAGGAAAAAGCCGAGGGCGGGGAGCGCAGGCTCATCACCCTCGAAGTGCAGGCGCGGGATGCGGATGCCATCGGCGATGAGCCGATCTGGCACCGCGGGCAGGTGGTCGGCTGGGTCACCTCAGGCGGCTACGGCCACAGTGTCGGCAAGTCGCTCGCGCTCGGCTACGTCAGGCGGGACGCGGCAGCGCACACGGAGGGCTTTGAAGTCGAATTGATCGGCGAGCGCCGGCCGGCGCTGCGCCTGGCCGAGCCCGCGTTCGACCCCAAAGGACTGCGCATGCGGGTATGATGGAGCGATCATGCTGACGCGTCGTGAGCTGCTCGCAGGTACTCTGACCGCCTTGCTGCTCCCGGCGCAGCGCGCTCAGTGCGGTGGCGACGAACTGCTGGCGTTGCCGGGCAAACGGCCCCTCATCAAGCGCACGTTTCGCCCGCCGAACTACGAGACGCCCCTCGCGGATTTGCGGCGGCCGATCACGCCCAACGACGCCTTCTTCGTTCGCTACCACCTCGCCAACATCCCGACGGTTGATCCGCTCCAGTGGCGCCTGCGGGTCGGGGGCGCCAGCAGCCATCAAGCCCTCGAACTGTCGCTGGCTGATCTCAAGCGCCACTACGAGCGCGTCACCGTTGCCGCCATAAACCAGTGCGCGGGCAATCGCCGCGGCCTGTTCACCCCGCGCGTCCCCGGAGTCCAGTGGACCAACGGGGCGATGGGCAACGCGCTGTGGGCCGGCGTACGCCTGCGCGACGTGCTGCGCGCCGCAAACATCGATGGCAGTGCGCTCGAAGTGGTGTTTGATGGCGCCGACGCGGCACTCCTGCCCGCGACACCCGACTTCGTCAAGAGTCTGCCGATCGATCGGGCCCTCGACGAAAACACGCTCATCGCCTTTGAGATGAATGGCCAGCCCCTGCCCCACTGGAACGGCGCGCCTGCGCGGCTCGTGGTGCCGGGATGGGCGGGCACCTACTGGGTGAAGCACCTGACGGATATCCGCGTCGAGGCCAAGGCTTACGACGGTTTCTGGATGAAGACGGCGTATCGCATTCCGACCGGCGCCTTTCCAGGCGCACGGTTCACGAGCCAGGAAACCGCCGAGACCACGCCCGTCACCGAGATCCTGGTCAACTCGCTCATCACGAGTCACGAAAATGGCGCACGACTGGCCCGCAATCGGTCAGCCGAACTCAGCGGCTGGGCCTGGGACGCAGGCGTTGGGATCGCCGCCGTGGAAATCTCGACCGACGCCGGCCAGAACTGGCGCCCGGCGACGCTCGAACGCGAGCAGGGACGCTTTGCGTGGCGCGGCTTCCGCTGGCGCCTGGATACACACAAGGTGGGGCCGGTCAGCATTCTGGCGCGCGCCGTCAGCCGCTCCGGAGCACGCCAACCCGACCGGCTCACGCCGAATCCATCCGGTTACCATCACAATCTGGTGCAGAGTGTCTCGCTGGAGGTCGCGTGAAACGCCTACACCCGGCGCTGGCTGCCGTGGCGATGCTGGCCCTCGCCTGCTCCGCTCCTCGACCGGCTGCGGCGGGCGAGGAGACGATCGGGCTGACCGATGCACCTGGGCGGGAAATCACCGTGGCGAGCTGCGGCGTGTGTCACAGCCTGGATTACCTGCCCATGAATGCCGCGGTGATGAATCACGCGGGCTGGGAAAAATCCATCCACAAGATGGTCGACAGGTTTGGCGCCCCGATCAGCGCCGAAAACGTGCAGGTCATCCTCGATTATCTGTCGCTGCACTACTCAGTGCCGCCGCCGTAGGCCGCTGGCCCTAGCTCATCGCACTCTGGCGCCGCTCGGCAATGGGCGGGTGCCCGAACTGATTGCGGTAGCACTTGGAGAAATGCGGGGGTGACTGGAATCCGCAGGCCGTGCTGACCGCCATGATGGGCATGGCCGTCTGCAGCAGCAGCTCGCGTGCGCGCCGCAGGCGCATGTCAAGGTAATAGCGTTTGGGCACGCAATTGACGTACTGCTTGAACAGCCGCTCGATCTGGCGCCGTGAGATCCCCGCCCGCCGCGCGATGTCCTCGAGCGAGAGCGGATTCTCGATGTTGGCCTCCATCAGCTCGGCGATCGCGATCAGGTTCTGGTGGCCGGCGCCCACCTGGGCGCGCAGGGGCACGTACTGGCGGTCATCGGCGTTGCGGATCCGGTCGACGATGAACTGCTCCGACACCAGGCGCGCAATCCGCGTGCCCAGCTTCGCCTCAATCAGGTGCAGCATGAGCGCGAGCGGCGCCACCCCGCCCGAACAGGTGTAACGGTTGCGATCGACGGTGTAGAGCTGGTCCGAGATCAGCACGGTGGGAAATTGCTCGCGCAGCGCCGCGAGATTTTCCCAATGGATGGTCGCACGATATCGATCGAGGAGCCCGGCCTGCGCCAGCGCGTACCCGCCGGTGCACAGTGCGCCGAGCGGAACACGGCGTTCAGCCAGGCGTCGGAGCGTCTGGAGGAGCTTGGGCGTGATCGCGGCGCGCACGTCGGTGCCACCGCAGACGAAGATCAGGTCAAAGGGGCGCAGCTGGTTCAGCGCCACAGTCGGCTCGAGCTTCAGCCCATTGCTCGCGACGACCGCGTTGCCATCCAGGGTGGCAATTTCCCATTCGTAGGCGGTCAGGCCCGACACCCGGTTGGCCATCCGCAGCGGCTCGACGGCATTTGATACTGCTATCATCGAGTAGTTGACCAGCGTCAGGAATACGAAACGCGTGGTCTGGGTCGAGTCGGCTGGTTTCACAGTGCCTTGGCGGCTACGCCAGGTGGCAGGACTCGCGAAAGTATAAGACTCCTTGACGCAATTGGGTAAGCGATTGTCGCAATTTGAGCTTTGGGTTCCGGACCGATCTCTACACTGCGCGAGAACAACGACCTAGGTCCGCAAGGGGCACTTAAGGATGAGAACGCACGCGCGCGTGGTGGTGATTGGCGGTGGTGCCGTCGGTGTCAGCACGCTGTACCACCTGGCCAAGAAGGGCTGGTCCGACGTCGTACTCATCGAACGCTCCGAACTCACCGCCGGCTCGACCTGGCACGCCGCAGGGCTCCTGCCGCTGTTCAACATGAGTTACACGGTCGGGCAGCTGCACAAGTATTCCGTGGACCTGTACAAGCGGCTGCCTGCCGAGACCGATCAGGATGTCAGTTTTCATGTCACGGGCAATCTGCGGCTGGCGACCTGTCGCGAGCGCATGGATGAGTACCTCAAGTACTGCAGCACGGCCAACACCATCGGTGTGCCCTTCCGCATCATCGAACCGAAGGAAGTCCGGAGCCTGTGGCCCCTGATCAACCTCGGTGACGGCAAGGAGACCGCGAAGGTCATCGGCGCCCTCTACCACCCGGACGATGGCCACATTGCTCCGGCCGACCTGACCGCCGCGCTGCGGCGCGGAGCCAGAGCCGCCGGTGCTGAAATCTACGAACACACCGAAGTCACGGCGGCGCAGTGGCGGCCGTCGGGAGAATGGCTGCTGACCACCACGCGCGGCGAGATCGTGGCGGAGCACGTGGTGTGCGCCACCGGCAACTACGCGCGGCAGGCCGGCCGCATGTTCGGGCTCAACGTGCCCGCGATTCCGGTCGAGCACCAGTACATCGTCTTCGACGTCTCACCGCAGCTGTCGGAATACCGCAAGGGCGGCGGCCGCGAACTCGCCGTGCTGCGCGAGCCGGAGCAATCCTATTATCTGCGCGAGGAGCGCCTCGGCTGGATTCTCGGGCCCTACGAGAAAGGCGCCCCGGCACGCTTCGCCGATGGGGTGCCGGATTGGTTCGGCAAGAGCCTGTTCGACGGCGATCTGGACCGGATGGTGCCGCACATCGAGGCGGCGCAGCGTCGCGTGCCCGCGCTCGAAAATTGCGGGATCAAGCAGATCATCAATGGCCCGATCTCGTACACACCCGACGGGAGTCCCCTGATCGGACCCGCCTGGGGTGTACGGAATCTGTGGCTCAACGAAGGCCACAGCTTTGGCATCACCGCGGCCGGCGGCGCCGGCTGGCAACTGGCCGAATGGATCGTCGAGCGCGAACCCGGGATCGACATGCTGGCGGTCGATCCCCGGCGCTTTGGGCCCTATACGAGCCGCCGCTATCTCACGACCAAGAATGAGGAGACCTACCGCAACGTCTTCACCATCCATTTTCCGGACGAGGAACGTCCGGATGCGCGGCCCGCGAAGACCAGCCCTGTATACGACAAGCTCGAGCGCCTGGGCGCGGTCTTCGGCCAGCGTTACGGCTGGGAGCGCGCCAACTGGTTCGCGCCGGCCGGCGTCGAGCGGCGCGATGTGTGGAGCTTCCGGCGCAGCAACTATTTCCCGCACGTTGCCAACGAGTGCCGGAAATTGCGCGGCTCGGTCGGAGTCATCGATCTGACGCCTTTCACCAAGCATGAAGTGTCAGGCCCGGGCGCCGCGGCCTGGCTCGACTCGCTGGTCGCCAACAAGGTGCCCACCCAGACTGGACGCCTCTCCCTGTGCCACGCGCTGACGGCCCGCGGCGGCATTCGCTCCGAATTCACGATCAGCAAGCTGGGTTCCGAGCACTTTTACGTCGTGAGCGCGGGCGCCGCGGAACGCTATGACGCGGACTTCCTGCAGCGCCATCTGCCCGCCGATGGCTCGGTGCAGCTGCGCAATATCACCACCGCCCGCGGCTGCTTTGTGCTCGCCGGTCCCCGTTCGCGCGAGGTGCTGGCCAAACTCGTCGACACGCCGCTCGACAACACCGCCTTCCCCTGGCTCACCGGCAAGATCGCCGATGTGGGTCTGGCGAGCGATGTGTACCTGCTGCGCGTCAACTTCGTCGGGGCACTGGGCTGGGAACTGCACTTCCCGATCGAGTACGCGCATCACCTGTTCGATGCGATCTTCGCCGCGGGGGCCGAGTTCGGCATCGGCATGGCGGGCATGCGCGCCATGGAATCGCTCCGCCTCGAGAAGTCCTACCGCATGTGGGGGAGTGATCTGACGCGCGACTACACGCCGCTCGAGGCCGGGCTCGATCGCTTCGTGAGAATGAGCAAGGGTCCGTTCATCGGCCGCGAGGCGCTCGAGAAACAGCTCGCCGCCGGCGTGCCCAATCGCTTCCTCACGCTCGAGGTCCACGGCGTCACGGACACCGACCCGCTCGGCAACGAGCCGATCTTCGGGCCCGATGACACCATGGTCGGCCGCACGACCGCCGGCGGCTACGGGCATGTGCTGCAGAAGAGCCTCGCGATCGGCTACGTCCAGACCGCCTGCGCCGCGGCCGGTACCAAGCTCTCCATCGACATTCTGGGCGAGCGCAGAGCGGCCACGGTGCTGGTCGATTCGCCCTACGACCCGCAGAATCTCGAGTTGCGCGCCTGATGCAGAAGTTCTCGGCCTGGTCGCTGCTGAGACAGGCCTTCGGCGGTCATCGCGGCTGGCAGCCTCAGTGGCGCCGCGCCGCGCCGCAATCCTCCTACGATGCCATCATCGTCGGCGGCGGCGGCCACGGCCTGGGGACCGCCTACTACCTGGCGGCGGAACATGGCCTGAACCGCGTCGCCGTGCTCGAGAAGGGCTGGATCGGTGGCGGCAACACCGGCCGCAACACGACCGTGATTCGCTCGAATTACCTGTTCGACGAGAGCGCGCGCCTTTACGACCACGCCGTGAGGATGTGGCGCGACCTTTCGCAGGTGCTCAACTACAACGTCATGTATTCACCGCGCGGCGTGCTCATGCTCGCGCATTCCGTCCACGACGTGCAGGTCAGCAAACGCCACATCCACGCCAATCGCTGCAATGGGGTGGACAACGAATGGCTGAGCCCGGCCGAGTGCAAGGCCTTCTGCCCGCCCCTCAATATCGGCGCGGACATCCGCTACCCCGTGCTGGGCGGCGCGCTGCAGCGCCGCGGCGGCACGGCCCGTCACGACGCCATCGCCTGGGGCTACGCCCGCGCCGCCGACGCACTCGGTGTCGACATCATCGAGAACTGCGAGGTCACGGGCATCTGCCGCGACGCCAACGGCGCCGTCGAGGCTGTCGAGACGACGCGCGGGCGCATCGGCAGCCGCCGGATCGGCGTCGCGGCGGCCGGGAACAGCAGCGTCGTGCTGGGACTGGCGGGCATCCGCCTGCCGCTGGAGAGCTTCCCGCTCCAGGCGCTGGTGTCCGAGCCCATCAAGCCCGTGCTGCCTTGCGTCGTGATGTCCAACGCGATTCACGCCTACGTCAGCCAGTCGGACAAGGGCGAGCTCGTCATCGGCGCGGGTACCGACGCCTACACCAGCTACACCCAGCGTGGCGCCCTGCACGTCAATATGCACACGCTGGCTGCCATCTGCGAGCTGTTCCCGGCCTTTCGCCGCCTGCGCATGCTGCGTAACTGGGGCGGGATCGTCGACGTATCGCCCGATCGCTCGCCGATCATCGCCAAGACGGGCGTCCCCGGTCTCTATGTCAATTGTGGCTGGGGCACGGGCGGCTTCAAGGCCACGCCCGGCTCGGCGCACCTGTTCGCCTGGACCATGGCGCACGACGAGCCGCATCCGATCAACGCGCCCTTCACGCTCGAGCGTTTCCGCGAGGGCCTGCTGATCGACGAGGCGGCAGCGGCTGCGGTGGCGCACTAAAGCCATGCTGCTGATCAACTGTCCCTACTGCGGCCCGCGCCCGGAGCTCGAATTCAGCTACGGCGGCGAAGCGCACATTGCCCGCCCCACGCCCCCGGAGTCCGTGAGCGCCGAGGACTGGGTGGCCTTCCTGTACCTGCGCGACAACCGGCGCGGCTTGCACGCCGAGCGCTGGCGCCACGTGCGCGGCTGTGCGCGCTTCTTCAACGCGCTGCGTGACACGACGACAGATCAGTTCCTCGCGACCTATCGCTGCGGTGAGCCGCGGCCCGAAAGTACCGGGAGCGCCCCGCCGTGAAGGCCTGGCGCGCGGAACGCGGCGGGCGCGTGGACCGGTCCCGCCCCATCGAGTTCAGCTTCGACGGGCGCCGCTATCGAGGCTTCGCGGGGGACACGCTCGCGTCCGCGCTGCTCGCCAACGGCGTGCACCTGCTCGGCCGCTCCTTCAAGTACCACCGTCCGCGCGGCTTGCTGTCCTCGGGGTCCGAGGAGCCCAACGCCCTTGTGACCGTGGCGCGCGATGCGGCGCGCAGTGCGCCCAACCTGCGCGCGACGCAGGTGGAACTCTACGAGGGGCTCATCGCGCACAGCCAGAACCGCTGGCCGAGCCTGGCCTGGGATATCGGTAGCGTGAGCAACTGGCTCGCGCCACTTTTTCCGGCGGGCTTTTACTACAAGACCTTCATGTGGCCACGCTTCGCCTGGCACCGCTGGTACGAACCGCGGATCCGCGCGGCGGCCGGACTGGGTCGTGCCCCCATCGGTGCCGATCCGGACGGCTACGCCCAGCGCTACGCGCACTGCGACGTGCTCGTCGTCGGGGCCGGGGCCGCCGGCCTCGCCGCCGCCACCGCCGCGGCGCGCAGCGGCGCGCGTGTCATGCTGTGCGACGAGCAGGCCGAGCTCGGTGGGTCACTCCTGGATGAGCCCGCCCTGAAGATCGGGGGCCTCGACTCAGCCGCCTGGCTCAAGGCGACCCTGGCGCAGCTCGCCGCGCAAGCGAACGTGACCCTGCTGCCGCGAACGACGGCCTTCGGGTATTTCCCTCATAACATGCTCGGCCTGTGCGAGCGCCTCAGCGATCACCTGGCGGTACCGCCCGCAGGACTGCCCCGGGAACGACTCTGGCAGGTGCGCGCGCGCGAAGTGGTCCTGGCGAGCGGGGCCATCGAGCGGCCGCTGGTGTTTCCGGGCAATGACCGGCCGGGCGTGATGCTGGCCTCCGCGGCGCGCAGCTATCTCAATCGCTACGGCGTGCGCGTCGGCCACTGCGCCGTGGTGCTCGCCGGCTGCGACAGCGCCTACGCGGCGGCGCTCGATCTGCAGGCCGGCGGCGTTTCAGTCCGCGCCATCGCCGACGTACGCGCCACGCCCGGCGCCGCGGCCCTCGCGGCCGCGCGCGCCGCCGGCATCCGGGTCATTGAAGGCCCCACGGTGCTGGGCACGGCGGGACGTCTGCGCGTGCGCAACGTGACGCTGGGGACAGTGTCGCCGGACGGCACGACCACGCGCGGCGAGACTCTCGCCTGCGATGCGCTGCTGATGTCCGGCGGATACACCCCCAGCATCCACCTGCACTCGCAATCGCGCGGCAAACTCCTCTGGCGCACCGATGAGCGCACCTTCATTCCAGGCGCGCCGGCCGAGCGTGAACGCTCCGCCGGGGCCGCGCGTGGAGTCGATGGGCTGGCGGCTGCGTTTGAAGACGGCACCAGCGCCGGCCTCGCCGCCGCGGCAGCCTGTGGGTTCAAGGGCGAGGCCTCATCACCACTCGTCACGGTGACGGAGTTCTCCACACGCGGCGCTCCGGGCGCCTTGCCGCAGCCTGGGCGGGTGGCCCCGGCGAAGGCCTTCGTCGACTGGCAGAACGATGTCACCTCGCGGGACCTCGAGCTCGCGATGCGCGAGGGATTTTCCTCCATCGAGCACATCAAGCGTTACACGACCACCGGCATGGCGACCGATCAGGGCAAGACCTCCGGTATGAACGCCCTGGGCATCGTGGCCGACCGGAGCGCGCGCGCGGTGCCCGATGTCGGCCTGACGACTTTCCGGATGCCCTATACGCCGGTGAGTTTCGGCGTGCTGGCCGGCTACGATCGCGGCGACCAGTTCGATCCCGTGCGACGCACGCCCATGCACGAGTGGGCCCGGCAGCACGGCGCGGTGTTCGAAGACGTCGGCCTGTGGAAGCGGGCGCGCTACTTCCCGCGTGGCGCTGAGGACATGCACGCCGCGGTGGCGCGCGAATGCCGCGGCGTGCGCAGCGCCTGCGGCCTCTTTGACGCCTCCACGCTGGGAAAGATCGAAGTGGTCGGACCTGGGGCGACCGACTTCATGAATCGGATGTACGTCAACAGCTGGACCAGCCTGGCTCCGGGCCGCGCCCGCTATGGCGTGCTGCTGCGCGATGATGGGTTCATCTATGACGACGGCGTGGTGGCCCGCCTCGCCGACGATCGCTACCACGTCACGACGACCACCGGCGGCGCCGCCCGCGTGCTGCAGCTCATGGAGGATTATCGCCAGTCCGAATGGCCCGACCTGAAAGTCTGGCTGACTTCCACCACGGAACAATGGGCGGTGATCGCTGTTCAGGGCCCCCGCGCGCGCGACGTGATCGCTCCGCTGGTGTCCGGCGTCGATCTGTCCGCCGGAGCGCTGGCGCACATGAGCGTGGCACACGGCCGCATCTGTGGCGCGCCGCTGCTGCTGTTTCGCGTGAGCTTTTCCGGCGAGCTGGGTTTCGAGATCAATGTGCCGGCGGACTACGGTCCCGCGGTCTGGGAGGCGGTCTACGCCGCCGGACAGGCGCATGGCATCACGCCCTACGGCACCGAGGCGATGCACGTGCTGCGCGCAGAAAAAGGCTTCATCATTGTCGGGCAGGACACGGACGGCACGGTCACGCCCGACGACGTGGGCCTGGCCTGGGCCATCGGGAAGACGAAGCCCGACTTCCTGGGCAAGCGCTCGCTCGCTCGTCCGGCGATGCGCGCGCCGGGACGCAAGCAGCTGATCGGCCTCCTCTCGATCGACCGCACGACGCTGCTCGATGAAGGAGCCCAGGTCGTGGCCACGGCAGGCCAGACTGCTCCCATGCAGATCATCGGCCACGTGACCTCGGCCTACGCGAGCCCGACGCTCGGACACCCGATCGCGCTCGCCATGGTCGCGGACGGACGCTCGCGCATTGGCCAGACGCTCTACTTGCCGATGCCCGGCGGTGAAGTCGTGGTACAGGTGACCAGTCCTGTCTTCTATGATCCGCAGGGAGCGCGCCTCAATGGCTGACGCCGTCCAGGCCCGCCCGCCGCGCATCGAAGCCACAGCCTGGCTGCAGCCCCTGCCGGCTGCCACGCGCCTGAGCTTCTGCGGCGATGAGGCAGCGCAGAGCGCCGCCGCGATAGCCCTGGGACTGCCCTCATCCATGACGCCCTGCCGGGCCGTGAGCACGGGCGCCCGCGCTTCGCTGTGGCTCGGTCCCGACGAACGACTGCTACTCGCACCGGCCGATGAACGGGCGACTCTGCTCACCATTCTGGGCGGCGCCCTCGCAGGCCACGCGCATTCGCTGGTGGATATCAGCCAGCGGCAGTTGTCCTTTGAGCTGCGCGGGCCGAACGCCACCCTGCTGTTGAACTCGCAGTGCCCCCTTGATCTGTCGCTGGCGGCCTTCCCCGTCCACATGTGCACGCGCACCGTATACGCCAAGAGCGAAATGGTCCTGTGGCGCACCGCCGCGGATCATTTTCACGTGGACGTGTGGCGCTCCTTTGCCGACTACGTCCTGACCCTGCTGCACACGGTCGCACGCGAACTGCCTGACTAAGGAGGCAGCGATGACTGAGACACAATACGCCACGCACCTCGATATTCTCTTTCCGCAACTGGAGAGGATTGACGTGGCGGCGCTCGCCGGGAAGGTGACCGATCGGTGGTACAACCAGACACTCTGTCAGGTCAACGGCTCGGTGGTGAGGCTGGGCGTGATGCAGGGCGAGTATCACTGGCACAAGCACAATGACGACGACGAGTTCTTCTTCTGCCTGGATGGGGAGTTCCTCATTGACCTGCAGGACCGAACGGTTGCGCTCGGGCCACGGCAGGGATTTGTCGTGCCCAAGGGCGTCATGCACCGCACGCGTGCGCCGAACAAGTGCGTGATCCTGATGATAGAAAATGCCGGGATAATCCCGACCGGCGACTGAACGACCCCTTGATCTACCCTCAACCGCGCAAGCGCAGATTCTGCGGATCGTACAGCGGCTCGCGCGCGACGACCGCGCGGCGCCGCGTGCCTATGATCTCCACCTCGAGCTCCGTGCCTTCGGTCGCAAGATCTGTGCGCACGTACGCCAGGGCGATGCTCTGATTCAGCCGATAACCGAATCCGCCGGAGGTCACCAGCCCGACGGTCTGGTCATCGTCGTAGACAATGGACACGGCCGCGGCATCGGCCTCCTCCGCCGCCACGATGAGCGGCACGAAGCGCTCGCGCGGCCCGCTCGCCGCCTCGCGCCGAAGCGCTTCCTGGCCGATGAAACCGCCGGCCTTGTCGAGTTTCACGAAGCGATCGAGCGAGGCCATGAACGGGGTGTACTCGGTGGTCAGGTCCCCCTTCCACGCGCGGTAGCACTTCTCGAGCCGCAGGCTGTCCATCGCGTACAGGCCGTAGTCGCTGATGCCGAAGCGCTCGCCTGCCTCCCAGACCAGTTCGTACACCGACAGGAGCTGCTCCACCGGCAGGTGCAGCTCCCAGCCCAGTTCGCCCACATAGTTGACGCGCAGCGCGATGGCCTGCGTGTAACCGATGTCGATCGTCCGCATCGCCAGCCAGGGAAAGGCCTCGTTGCCAAGGTCCGCTGAAGTAAGCCCGGACAGCAGCTCGCGCGACCTGGGGCCGACGACGATCAGCGTGCCGTAGCGTGCCGACTGGTTTTCGATGCGCACCGCGCCGCCGCTGGGCAGGTGCTCGCGCAGCCAGTGTTCGTCGTGCCGTTCACCGGCCGCGGCGCTGATGAGCCAGTAGCGCTCAGGGCCAAAGGCCGTGATGGTCATCTCCGTGACGATGCCGCCACCCGGCGAGCAGAAATAGTTGAGCGCCGTGCGTCCCGGGCGCGGCACCGTGCCCGCCACCATGTGATCGAGCCAGGCGTGGGCACCGGCCCCGGACACTTCAAACTTCGTGAAGCCGGGCAGGTCAAGCACCGCCACGCGCTGCTGCACGGCAGCGCACTCGCGCGCCACGGCCGTATGCCAGCGCGGCCGGCGAAACGACAACTCCGGGCCGGCGGTGGGATCGTCCGCCCGAGGGAAGTACACCGCGCGTTCCCAGCCGCCGCGCGCGCCGAAGCGCGCGCCCTTGGATTTGAGCCGCGTGTAGACCGGCGAGCTCTTCGCGGGTCGGCCGGCTGGCCGCTCCTCGGCCGGGTAACCGATGCCGTACTCGTCCTGGTAGGTCTCGAGCGCCTTCGCCAGGGTGAAGGTCCTGTTGGCGTAGGCGAGGTAGCGGCGCGAGTCCAGCGGCCACATGTCCCACTCGGGCTGCCCGTGCGCCACCCACTCGGCGATGATCTTGCCCGCGCCGCCCGCCTGCGCGATGCCAAAGGTGAACGCGCAGCAATGGAAGAGCCCGGGCAGGCCCGGAGCAGGGCCGATCAGTGGATTGCCATCCGGTGCATAGGGAATCGGCCCATTGATGACTGATTTCACGCCCACCGAGCCGAGGATCGGCACGCGTGCGCAGGCGTCCTCGATATAGGCTTCGAGGCGGCCGATGTCGTCATCGAACAGCTGGTGCGCGAACTCATCCGGTATGGCCTCCAGCCAGTGGGCCCTGCCCTGCCTTTCGTAGGGGCCGAGAATCAGGCCGTGCCGCTCCTGGCGCATGTAGTAGCTGACGTCCGGATCGCGCAGCAATGGCAGCCGCGCCGCGCCGCGGGCCACCAGCTCCGGAATGTCCTCGGTGATCAGATACTGGTGGGAGAGCGTGACGATCGGCAGGTACTCGCCCACCATCGCCGCCACTTCTCCGCCCCGATAGCCCGCGGCATTGATCACCGATTGGGCCACGATGACCCCGCGATTGGTCGTGACGCGCCATTCGCCCGAAGCGGTGCTCTCGAGCGCAGTGACGCGCGTCTGGCGATGGATCTGCGCGCCGCCGTCGCGCGCGCCCTTGGCGAGCGCCTGCGTCAGCTGCGCCGGGTCGATGTCCCCGTCGTGCGGGTCGTAGAGTCCGGCACGAACGCCCTCGGTGGTGATGAAGGGATGGCGGGCACGGATCTGCTCCGGGCTCAGCAGCTCGAATTCGACGCCCTGGGCGCGTGCCTGGGATACGACATGGCGAAATTCATCGACACGGTCCGCGCTGTGCGCGAGGCGCAGGCTGCCGGTGACGTGGTAGTTGATGTCGTAGCCGACGCGTTGAGCAAGTTGCGCATAGAGCCGGGTGCTGTGGCGCTGCAGCTTGATCAGGTTCCAGGAGGTGGAGAAATTCGGGCAATTGCCGGCGGCGTGCCAGGTCGAACCGGCGGTGAGCTCGTCGCGCTCGAACAGGACCGCGTCGCTGATGCCCAGCTGCGTGAGGTGATACAGGGCGCTGCAGCCCACCGCACCACCGCCGATCACGACCACCTGAGCGTGAGACTTCACTCTTTTATATGCTCAGCTCTTGACGCGCTCGCCCGCCGGGTCGTACCAGGGCCGCAACTGCACCTGTGCCGCGTGCTGAGCACCGGCCACCTCGACCTGCCAGTGCCCCGCGTCCAACCACTGCGGCGTGACGCCCGCCTCGCAGCTGACGTAGCCCATGCCGATCGAGCGCTCCAGGCGATGCCCCCAGGCGCCGGATCTGATCGAACCGACGATCTTTCCATCCCGCAGGATCGGCTCCTCGTGATACAGCAGCGGCGCGGATTGGCTCGCATCCACCAGCATCAGCTGCACCAGGCGCTTGGGCAGTGCGCCGCGAGCCCGCTGCGCCAGCAGCGCGTCCCGGCCCTGAAATCCGCCGGGCTTGTCCCACGCCACGGTGAAACCGAGCCCCGCTTCGAGCGGCGTGTCCTCATCTCCGATGTCGTGGCTCCAGTGCCGGTAGCCCTTTTCGACCCGGCAGGCGCCCATGGCGTGATAACCGGCGTGGCGCAGGCCGTAGGCCGCACCCGCCTCGAGCAGGCGCTCGTACACATCCAGCACCTGTTCCCCCGGGATGTAGAGCTCCCAGCCCAGCTCGCCGACGTAGGTGATGCGGCTGGCGCGCAGGCGCGCGTAACCGATCTCGATCTCGCGTGAGTAGCCAAAGGGATGCGCGGCGTTGGACAGTTCCGACCCGGACAGTGCCTCGAGCAGCGCGCGGCTGTTGGGGCCCATGACGCCCAGCATGGCCACCCCGGCGGTCACGTCGGTCACGGTGCAGCGTGTCTCCGCATGGGCATCGAGATAGCGGCGGAGCCAGGCCAGGTCGCGGGACTGGCAGATTGCAGAAGTCACGACCAGGAACTCGCGCTCGGTGAGACGCGTGATAGTCAGGTCCGCCTCGATTCCGCCGCGTTCGTTGAGCCACTGCGTGTAGACGATGCGGCCGTTCGGCACGTCGACGTTCGCCGTCGAAAGCCAATTGAGGGCCGCGGCGGCGTCCGCGCCCTGCACCAGGAATTTCGCGAAGCTGGCCTGATCGAAGAGCGCCACCGCATCGCGCACGGCGCGGCATTCATCAGCGCAGGCGGAAAACCAGTTCTGGCGGCCGTAGGAATATTCGTACTGCGGATTAGAGCCGGGTGCAGCGAACCAGTTCGGGCGCTCCCAGCCGGCGGTCTCCCCCATGCAGGCGCCGGCGGTGAGCAGTCGATCATGCAGCGCGCCGCGCCGCGCGCCGCGCGCGCTCTGATACTGGTAGTAGGGCCAGTGCATCGCATAGAGCAGGCCGAGGGTCTCGACGGTGCGATCGCGCAGGTAGCGCCGGTTGGACTGGAACGGCAGGACCCGGCGGATGTCCACGTCCGCCAGGTCCATAGGCGGCCGCCGATCGAGGATCCACTGCGCCACCACCTTGCCGGCACCACCGCTGGAAGCAATCCCCGTAGAATTGAAGCCTGCGGCCACGAACAGGTCGCGCACCTCCGGCGCTTCCCCGATATAAAAGCGATCATCGGGGGTGAAACTCTCCGGCCCGTTGAAGAACAGCTGGATCCCGGCATGCGCGAGCACCGGTACGCGCTGCACCGCCGCGTTGAGGATCGGTTCGAAATGCTCGTAGTCCTCGGGTAGCGTATCGAAACAGAAGCTCTCGGGGATCCCTTTCATGCCCCAGGGCTTGGCCACCGGCTCGAAGCAGCCGACCAGGAGCTTGCCGGCGTCCTCCTTGTAATAGGCGCATTCGTCGTAGACCCGCAGCACCGGCAGGTTCCCCGGCAGACCGGCAATCGGCTCGGTCACGATATAAAAGTGTTCCGCCGCGTGCAGGGGCACAGCCACCCCGCAGTCGCGCCCGAGAGCATGCGACCACATGCCGGCACAGAGCACCACCGTATCGGCCGCGATGAAACCCGCGTCGGTCTCGACGCCGATAGCCCGGCCGCGCTCGACGCGAATCCGGCTGACCAGCGTGTGCTCGAAGATGCGCGCGCCGCGCTGCTTCGCGCCCCGCGCGAAGGCCTGCGCCGTGTCGATCGGATTGGTCTGACCGTCCTTGCGGATATAGATGCCGCCCACCAGGTCCGCGGTCTCGAGCAGCGGCCAGCGCTCGCGGATCGCCCCGTTCGGCAGCACGTCGATCTCGAGCCCAAAGGTCTTGCCCATCGACGCCCCACGCTTCAGTTCCTCGAAGCGCGCGGCGGTCCGGGCGACACTGATCGAGCCGTTCTGCTTGAAGCCGGTCGCCTGCCCGGTCTCGGCTTCCAGGGAGCAAAAGAGCTCCGCGGTGTACTTGGCGAGCTCGGTGAGATTGCGCGTCGCGCGCAGCTGGCCGACGAGGCCGGCCGCGTGCCAGGTCGTGCCGCAGGTCAGCTGCTTGCGCTCGAGCAGCACCACGTCGGTCAGCCCGATCTTCGTCAGATGGTAGGCGATGGAGCAGCCGGCGATCCCTCCGCCGACGATGACGACGCTGGCGCGGCTGGGCAGGGTCATGCGGCCTAGGCGCGTACCTGCTGCGCGGAAGCGGCGGGCCCACTTGCCCCGCCCGCCTGGCTCCGGGACTTCGGCTGCATGCCGGCCCGGTCCAGGCGCACGGGGAAACGGGCGCGAATGGCGGCGTCGACGGAATCCGGCACGTGATGCGGATAGTGGCTCGAAAGGATCTCCCGGATCCGGTCGGCCGCCCGCTGCAGCACATCGAGCGAGCCGCGCTCGGCCCAGTCATTGGGGCTCCGCCGGTCCGCGATCCCCGGATAGAGGTACTCCGTCTGCATCAGCTGCAGGGTCTGATCGCTCCCCAGGAAGTGCCCGGGCCCGTTGAGGCACACGTCCCGGATGGTCTCGAAGGACAGGCGCTCCTCGTTCACTTCGATGCCCTTGATGGTGCGCTGGGCCGCACCGATGATGTCGTTGTCGATGATCAGGCTCTCGAGCGAGTATCCGAGCAGGCTCGCATGCATGCCGGCCGATTCGTAGATAAGGTTGGCGCCGGAATTGCCCACGAGCGCGTGATTGAGCGCCTTCTCGGCGCCCGACTGGCCGTCGGCGACTTTTGAATCCGTCATGCCCGATGCCGTTCCGCCGGTCAGGTTGTAGTAGTTCGCCATCTGCCCGGCGGCCGACGACAGCAGGGCCTGCTCGGGGCTCCCGCCCGACATGGCCCCGGTGCGCAGGTCCGAGACGAAGCACCAGGTACCGAAGATCGCCGGGTGACCGGGCTTGATGGCATTGACGTAGACGAGCCCGGCGAGCACTTCGGCGACTTCCTGGGCAAGCGCGCCGGCGAGCGCCGCGGGCGCGGTTGCGCCGGCCTGCCCGGCCGACAGCAGCAGCACGGGCATGCCGCCCCGCACCGCGACTTCCAGGCAGCGGCAGGCGTCGGCCGCAAATTTCATCGGTGGCACGACGAAGCAGTTCGACTGGCTGACGAAGGGACGCTCGCGCCACTGCCGTTCGCCCCCGGCAATCAGGTGCAGCATCTCCAGCGAGGCTGCGACGTGCTCGGGCTGCACCCAGCTGGAACCGACGTGCTTGGTGGTGCTCGAGACGGAGGCGTAGCAGGTGTTGAAATCCATCTCGAAGGGATCGGGGATATCGCGCGGCACCACGGCGCGCTGGAAAAAATGGATATGCTCCATCACATCGACGACGCGCCCGATGTCGTACAGGTCCTGGATCGTTGATTCGCGGTACACACCCTGCGCGTCCACGATGTTGACCGCGGCGCCCGCGGTGCCGAAATAGGCACGCTTGCCCGAGGGCTCCAGATCAAAACGCGGATCCTGCGCGTGCAGCACGAAGTTGCGGGCCGCCTTGGCGAGCGTGTCTTCGACCAGGGAGCGCGGAAACAGCAAGCGACCCTGGGCGCTCAACTGGCAGCCGGCCCGGGTCATGATCTCGACACCGGATTCGGTCGCGTCGGCCAGGCCCACCTCGGCGAGCAGGCGCAGCGCGGTGGCATGAATCTGCTCGATATCAGGCGCGCTCAGCGGCTGGTAGCGGCCGCTGCTCATGCCCGGCCGCACCGGCCGCAGGTGATCCGGCAGGGGGGCCGCGCGCTCGGCGCGCCGGGCGTCCCGCCCGGACGGGCGCCGTGTGACAGGTGGGCCTTCAGACAATTGATTTCTCCGGCGCGGTGCCCGGCGGCTTCCAATGAGCACCGCCCGCGAAGCAGCCTAGCCTCGCATAGTCTGCCAGAAGGAGCAGCAAAGATAATCTACCAGCCGGCAAGTCTTTATGATCCAGCGCCCGGACTCGTGGTCGTGGCCGCCACCGGGTTCGTCATATCATCAGCGCTACGTGTAGCAGAGGATGCACCATGACCAGTTCGCTCCAGTTAGCCGAGTGGCAGCAGCGCGCCAGAGCGCTGCGTTTCGCGACGGGCCACTTCATCGACGGCGATCACGTGCCGGCCGGCGCTGCGCGCTTTACCGTCACCAATCCGGCCACCGGGGCACCGCTGTGCGAGGTGGCCGCGGGCGGCGCGACGGAGATCGACCGCGCGGTGGCCTCCGGCCGCCGTACTTTCAGCGGCGGGGTCTGGCGGCGCATGGCACCGCGCGACCGGCTGGCAGTGCTGTCGCGCCTGGCCAGGCTCATTGAGGCGAACGCCGAGCAGCTCTCGCTCCTCGACAGCCTGTCGATGGGCAAGCCGATCCGGGACATGCTCAGCATCGACGTTCCGCAGGCGGTCCAGACCTTCAGCTATTTCGCGGAACTCTGCGACAAGATCGACGGGGCGGTGACCGCGACCGCCGCAGAGGCCTTCCACTACATCCTGCGCGAGCCGTTGGGCGTGGTCGGCTGCATCGTGCCCTGGAACTATCCGCTGTTGATGGCCGCCTGGAAGGTCGCCCCGGCTCTCGCGGCCGGCAATTCCGTGGTGCTGAAGCCCGCCGAGCAATCCCCGCTATCCGGACTGCTCCTGGCGCAGCTGTTTGTCGAGGCCGGCGGGCCGCCCGGCGTATTCAATGTCGTCAACGGCCTCGGCAATGCGGCGGGCGCGGCCCTCGCCCTGCACAACGACGTCGCCAAGATCGCCTTTACCGGCTCGACGGTCATCGGCAGGCAGATGCTCGTCTACGCCGGGCAATCCAACATGAAGCGGGTGAGCCTGGAGTGTGGCGGCAAGTCGCCGCAGATTTTCCTCGCCGATCTCGAAGACATGGATCGCGCCGTCAGCTACGCCATCAACGGCATCTTCGGCAACATGGGTGAGGTCTGCAATGCGGGCTCGCGCCTCCTGATTGACAAGCGCATCGCCGGCGAATTCGTCGCCCGCTTCATCGAGCAGGGGCGCAGCGCCTACCGGGCGGGCGACCCGCTCGACCCGCAGACCAATCTCGGTCCGCTGGTGACCGCGAAGCAGCGCGCGCGGGTCCTGGACTACATCGGCAAGGGCAGGAGTGAGGGCGCCAGACTGGAATTCGGCGGCGACACGCCATCGCTCCCCGGCTGCTACGTGAACCCCACGTTCTTCTCGGGCGTTCGCAACCAGATGACGATCGCGCGCGAGGAAATCTTCGGCCCGGTGGCCGCGGCGATCGAGGTCGACGGGCTGGAGGAAGCGGTGGCCATTGCCAACGATTCGATCTACGGCCTGGCCGCCTCCGTCTGGACGCGCGACCTGCGCCAGGCCCATACGGCGATCCGCGATCTGGAGGCCGGCGTGATCTGGGTGAACTGCTTCGATCACGGGGACATGACCCAGCCCTTTGGCGGCTACAAGCAGTCCGGTCAGGGACGCGACAAATGCCTGGAGAGCCTGCTCAGCTACACGCAAACCAAATCGGCCTGGATACACCTGGGGTCGGCGGCCAGGCCTTCATGAGCACGGCCGATGAACTGCCAGGCCTGGCGCCCGACATCCAGGTGTCGGCGCGTGACTTTGGCGTGCCGAACGACATGCGGGTACCGGCCTTCAGCGCGCGCAGCGAGTACGTCCCCGATGTCGATCCTGGCTATTATTTCGACCCGGATACGACCCTGGCCATCCTCGCCGGCTTCGCCTTCAACCGGCGCGTCATGGTGCAGGGCTACCATGGCACCGGAAAATCCACTCACATCGAGCAGGTCGCGGCGCGCCTGAACTGGCCGCTGGTGCGCATCAACCTCGACGGGCACGTCAGCCGCATCGATCTGGTGGGCCGGGACGCCATCGTCGTGCGGGACGACCACCAGGTCACCGAGTTCCGCGAGGGCCTGCTCCCCTGGTCCATCCAGCGGCCCATCGCCCTGAGTTTCGATGAGTACGATGCGGGCCGGCCGGACGTCATGTTCGTCATACAGCGCGTGCTGGAAGCGAGCGGGAAGCTCACGCTGCTCGACCAGAATCGCGTCATCAGCCCGCATCCGTTCTTCCGGCTCTTCGCCACCAGCAATACCATCGGGCTGGGCGATGCCAGCGGGCTGTATCACGGCACCCAGCAGATCAACCAGGGCCAGATGGATCGCTGGTCGATCGTCACGACGCTCAATTACCTGGAGCATGACAAAGAGGCGGCGATCGTGCTGAGCAAGGCGCCGCACTACGACCACGCGGACGGCCGGCGCACGATCATGGCCATGGTGCGTGTGGCCGACATGACGCGCAACGCGTTCATGAACGGCGACATCTCCACGGTGATGAGTCCGCGCACCGTCATCACCTGGGCGGAGAATGCCGCGATTTTCGCGGATGTCGGCCTGGCCTTCCGCGTCAGCTTCCTCAACAAGTGCGACGAGCTGGAGCGGCCCGCCGTCGCCGAATTCTTCCAGCGCGCCTTCGGCACGGAATTGCCGGAAGCGGTGACCGGATTGAAGGTCGTGTGACCCCGCCGCCACCGCAGCGGCGCGCTCCACTCGAGCAGCGCTTTGAGCGTGTGCTGGTCCAGGCGACGCGCGCGCTGGCGGGCGAGCGGGGCTTGAAGGTGGCCTGCGCCGCGCCTGGATCCAGCGCGCCGGCGAACACTCTGCTCCTCCCTCCGGTACCGGTTCCCCTCACTGCGGGGAGCGCCGCCTGCGCGCGCGGCCGCGCCGACCGGCTGGCGCTGCGGCGGGCTTATTTCAACGAGACCACACACGCCCGCTTCCGCCCCGCCGGTTCACGTGCGCGGGAGCTTTACGACGTACTGGAGGACATGCGTTGCCAGTCCCTCCTGGAGGCGGCGCTCGTCGACCAGCTCGAGCGCAACGGCGCCCTGGGCGCCCATCTCGCACGCTCCTCCGGCATGGTGCACGCGCTGGCGCTGCTGTTCAGGGAGCGGCTGACCGGCAGGGCGCCGCCCGCGGCGGCCGCGGCACTGATGTCACGCTGGAAATCCGAGATCGAGGCTCGTAGCGGTGCGCACCTCGCGCAGCTGGCATCCGCCGCGCACGAGCAGATCCGCTTCGCGCTGCTGCTGCACGCGCTCGTGCGCGATCTGGACCTGGGCTCGGAGATTGGCGCACGCGCGCACCGCCAGCAGCAGGCCGCCGCGGCCCGGCCGCGCGCCACGGGCACGGCAGTCGCGCCGGCACCGGACAGCGACGGTGCCTTGCGCGTCAAGCGCGCGCAGGGTGAGCTCGAGCAGGACGAGTCTTCCGTAGCGCCGAAAACTCCGGCCGAATTGCCGGGCGGCCGCGGCCAGGAAGCGCAGCCCGGCACGGAGCAGAAAGATGACGGCGAGCGCCCGGCGCGCGCAGCGCTCCACGACGATTCCGACAACCCGAATCGCCATTACCGCATTTTTACGAAAGCGCACGACGAGGTCGTGGACGCGGCGAGCCTGTGTGAAAAGGCCGAACTGGAACGCCTCCGTGCCCAGCTGAACTTCGAGGCCCGCAGTCTGCAGGGCGCCGTGGCGCGCCTGGCCCATCGCCTCGAACGACTGTTGCGCGCCCAGCAGCTGCGCCGCTGGCACTTTGACCTCGAAGAGGGGGTGCTCGACGCGGCGCGACTGACCCGGGTCATCGTCGAGCCGCTGGCCCCCTTGTCCTTCAAGGAGGAGCAGGAGACTGACTTCAAGGACACCGTGGTCACGCTGCTGCTCGACAACTCCGGCTCGATGCGGGGCCGGCCGATGATGCTGGCGGCCGTGTGCGCGGACGTGCTGGCTCGAACGCTGGAGCGCTGCGGCGTGCGGGTGGAGATCCTGGGCTTCACCACCAGGGCCTGGCAGGGCGGCCAATCGCGCGCGGATTGGCTGCGAATCGGCGCGGGTGCCAATCCGGGGCGCCTCAGTGACCTGCGGCACATCATCTACAAGTCGGCCGACGCGCCCTGGCGGCGCGCGCGGGAAAGTCTCGGGCTCATGCTGCGCGAGGACCTGCTGAAGGAGAACATCGACGGCGAGGCGCTGCTGTGGGCGCACGAGCGCCTGCTGTCCCGCAGCGAGGCGCGACGGATCCTGATGGTCATTTCCGATGGGGTGCCGCTCGATGAGGCGACCCTGTCCGCCAACCCGGGCAGCTATCTCGAGCAGCACCTGCGCAATGTGGTGAAGTGGATCGAGCAGCGCTCGAGTGTCGAGCTGGTTGCCGTCGGCATCGGCCACGAGGTGAGCGATTTTTACCGCCGTGCGGTGACGATCGCCAGTGTCGAACAGCTGGGCGCCACGATGATCGAGCAGCTGGCGTGGCTGTTTGCCGGCCAGCGTACTGGCGCTGTAGGATCGCGCCGCGCGCGTCGCCGCGCCGGAGGTGCATCGTGAGTGTAGCCCGCTACCGTGGCAGCTGCCTGTGCGGCGAGTGCGCTTATGAAGTGCACGGGCCACTGCGCGACATCATCGCCTGCCATTGCACGCAGTGCCGGAAGCAGACCGGCCATTTCATGGCGGCAACCAGCGCGCATGGCCGCGATTTTCGCCTGGTTCGCAGCGGTCCGCTGCGCTGGTACCGGGCCTCTGCCCAGGCCGAGCGCGGATTTTGCGCCAGCTGCGGCTCGACGCTGTTCTGGCGCGCGGATGGCGGGGAGGAGATTTCCATTGCCGCCGGCACGCTCGACGGGCCGACCGGCCTGAAGATCGAGGGACACATATTCTGCGCCGACCAGGGCGACTACTACCGCATCCCGGACGAGGGCTATCGCCACGCCCAGTGGGAATGAGGCGCGTGTGACCCCCGCGGCGACGAGCCTGCCGACTTCGGGCACGATGCTGGCCGCGGTGCTCAAGGGACACGGTGATTTCGACCAACTCGAGCTGCGCACCGTGCCCATTCCGGTGCCGGGGAACGGTGAGGTGCTGGTCCGGATCGCCGCGGCCGCGGTCAACAACACCGACATCAACACGCGCATTGGCTGGTACTCGCGCGCCGCGGCCGAACACAGCGGCGCGACGAATGCCGACGCAGTGGCCACGCTGGCCGACAGCGCGTGGCGCGGCGCCGCCTTTCAGTTTCCGCGCATCCAGGGCGCGGATGCCTGCGGCCACATCGCGGCGGTGGGCGCCGGCGTCGCGGCCTCCCGGATCGGCGAACGGGTCCTCGTTGATCCCATCCTGCGCGGTACGCACAGCAAGCCCGCGGACGCGGCCTACTTCGGCGCGGATCGGGACGGCGCCTTCGCCCAGTTCGCCACTGTTCCGGCCACGAACGCCTGCCGGGTGAGAAGCGGGCTTTCCGACATCGAGCTGGCGAGTTTCCCCTGCTCCTATCTGGCCGCCGAGCACATGTTGTCGCGGGCCGCTGTCGGAGAGGCCGACACCATCGTGATCACCGGCGCCTCCGGCGGGGTGGGCTCGGCGGCCGTTCAGCTCGGGCGGCGCCGCAAGGCTCGCGTGATCGCCCTTGCAGGCGCCGGAAAAGAGGCCGTGCTGCGCGAACTGGGCGCCGAGCGCGTTCTGGCGCGGGAGGCCGACCTCGGTGCGCTGCTCGGCCGCGAGTCTGTTGATGTCGTCATGGACTGCGTGGGCGGGGCTCAGTTTCCGCAGTACCTGCAGATCCTGCGCCGCGGTGGGCGCTACGCGGTGGCGGGCGCCATTGCCGGGCCCATCGTGGCACTGGACCTGCGCACGCTCTACCTCAAGGACCTGAGCGTCTACGGCTGCACCATCCCCGGACCGGAGCTGTTCAACCGGCTCATCGGCTATATCGAGCGCGCCGAAATCCGGCCGCTCGTCAGTGCGACTTTTCCGCTGTGCGACATCGTCGCGGCGCAACAGGCGTTCCTGCACAAACGTCACGTGGGCAAGATCGTGCTCGTCCCCTGAGCGGCGCTGCGGACGACCACGCGTCTTTCCGAGGAGTATAATCGGCACCGCTTTGGCATGGTGCCTGCGGCGGATCTTCTTGCCGACGCCGATGTCTGCCGATTCAGGCCCCTCATGCGCTGCAGCGTCCCCCGGCGTCGGCGAAGGAGGAGTTATGCCGCTTCGATTAGGTGACGAGGCGCCGGATTTCCGCGCCGAAACAACCGAGGGGCCCATACATTTCTACGAGTGGATGGGCAATCACTGGGTCATGCTGTTCTCGCACCCGAAGGACTTCACGCCGGTGTGCACGACGGAACTGGGCTATCTGGCGCGACTGCGGCCGGAATTCGGGAAGCGCGGCTGCAAAATCATCGGTCTGAGCGTCGACTCGGTTGACGACCATCGCCGCTGGGCACGCGATATCGAAGAAACCCAGGGCACGGCCCTGAATTATCCGTTGATCGGCGACACGGATCTCGCGGTCGCAAAGCTCTACGACATGATCCACCCGAACGCCACCGGTGAAGCGCGGTCGCGTACTGCACAGGACAACTCGACGGTGCGTTCGGTGTTTCTGATCGGGCCCGATCGCAGGATCAAGCTGCTGGTGACCTATCCCATGAGCACCGGCCGCAATTTCGACGAGCTGCTACGCGTGCTGGACGCCTGCCAGCTCACCGCCGAGTTCAAGGTGGCCACGCCGGCGAACTGGCGCCCGGGCGACAAGGTCATCATCGTACCTTCGGTCGCGGACGATGAGGCACACCGGATGTTCCCTGCCGGTTGGCAGGCCCCCAGGCCATACATCCGGCTGGTGGACTCGCCGCATCATTGAACCTTGCGATGGTCCGCAGTCCCCACCGCACTGGCGGGGACTGCGGACTGGGAGCGGCGCCGGGGCGCAATCCTTTGATCGCACCAGGTCCATCCCGTGGTCCTGCGGTTTCGTCGGGCAATATGCAACCAGCGCCCATAGTGTCAGCTCCGGCCGTCGCTGGCCTGCGCATGAATCGCGTCATGCGCCTGATCCTCCCGGCGAAATTCGAGCAGCTCGCCCGGCTGGCAGTCGAGCGCGATGCAGATCGCTTCGAGCGTGGAGAAGCGGATCGCCCTCGCCTTGCCGGTCTTCAGGATGGACAGGTTGGCAACGGTGATGTCGACGCGCGCGGCGAGTTCCGTCAGCGTCATGCGCCGCTCGTAGAGCTTTTCGTCGAGGCGGACCAGGATCGCCATGTCACACCGTGCCTTCGAGGTCGGCGCGCAGGCGCGCACCCTGCGCGAACACGCCGGCGAGTACGAACAGCAGCAGCACCGCAAGCCAGGGCGCGAAGGAGAAGGCCGCGATGCGCCCCCGCTCCCACACGACCGCCGCGATCGCGGCGACGACTACGCGCAGCCCTTCGAGCGCCAGGACGTGCCACGCGATCGCTTCCAGGCGCCCGGCGTTATCGAGGATGAAGGGGTCGCCGACGCGCACGGTGTCGACGATCGCCAGCAAGCGGCGCAGGATCGTGCGCACGATCGCCGCGCCGACCAGGCCGACGACGACGATCGCGCGCAATCCTTGCCCCAGCAGCGGGTGCGCGTGCGTCATGTCGAAGCCGAGCGGCCGCGCCGGCCAGCCTTGGATGAAAAAGCTCCAGACCAGCAGCCCGGCGATGCCGACGGCATAGATCAGGTTGAGGACCATCAGGGCCTGGATGACTGGCCGGGCGGCGGCCAGAGCTCGGGAGCTGGTGCGGGTCATGGCGTGGTCTCCGGATATATCGTAAAACGATATTATACGCATCGTTAAACGATATGCAACCCGCCGGCTCCCGGCCCGCAGAGCGGCGCCCGCGCCGGCCATCTGGCTACGCTCCAGCTACGCCCCATCTCTTCGGGGGTCTATTCCGGCTACCCGTTACAGGTAACGCCAGTAATCAGACCAGAGGTAGTCGACGCAAGGCCTGTCCAGGCCTGAGCAGCAGACGCCAGCACATCGGGCGCCAGCCGCCGGCGAGGTTCGCTAGAACATCCCTACGATACGGCCCTGCGCATCCAGATCGATCGCGCAGGCGGCCGGCGTCGCAGGGAGTCCCGGCATGGTCATGATGTCCCCGCAGATCATGACGATGAATTCCGCGCCGGCGGCGAGCCGCACTTCGCGGATATTCACCACATGGCCACTCGGCGCACCACGCAGCTTCGCATCGGTGGAAAAAGAGTATTGGGTCTTCGCCACGCAGACCGGATAGTGGCCGTAGCCCCCGTCCTGCAGCGCACGGATCTGCCCGCGGATGCTCGCGTCCGCCGTGATCTCGGAGGCACCGTAGATCTGCGTCGCGATCGCCTTCATCTTTTCCCACAGCGGCAGCGAGTCCTCGTAGAGAAAGCGGAACTTGCCGGGCTGTTCGCACAGTCGCACCACTTCTTTCGCGACCTCCACCGCGCCGGCGCTGCCCTCGGAGTAATGCCGGGCGACGAGCAGCTTGACGCCCTTGTGCGCCACCTGCTCCTGCAATTCCCTGAGCTCGGCATCCGTGTCTTCGGCGCGGTGATTGATCGACACGACGCAGGGCAGGCCGAAGCGATCGCGCATGTTGTCGACATGGCGCTCGAGATTCACGATGCCCTTGCGCAGGGCCGGGAGATTCTCCGTGGCCAGATCCTTCACCTCGATGCCGCCGTGATACTTCAGGGCACGCACCGTCGCGACGATGACCACGGCCGAGGGGCGCAGGCCGGACTTGCGGCACTTGATGTCGATGAATTTTTCCGCTCCCAGGTCCGCCCCGAATCCCGCCTCGGTCACGACGTACTCGGCGAGCTTGAGCGCGCTGCCGGTGGCGATGACCGAATTGCAGCCGTGCGCGATGTTGGCGAACGGCCCGCCGTGAATCAGCGCCGGATTGTTCTCGAGCGTCTGCACCAGATTGGGCGCCAGCGCATCCTTCAGCAGCACCGTGAGTGCGCCGTTCGCCTTGAGTTCGGCCGCGCGAATCGGCTTCAGTTCGCGCGTGTAGCCGACCACGATCTTGCCCAGACGCTCCCTCAGATCGGCGAGACTCGTCGCGAGACAGAAGATCGCCATGACCTCCGAGGCCACCACGATGTCGAAGCCATCCTGGCGCGGGTAACCGTTGCCCGGGCCGCCCAGCCCGACGGTGATCGCGCGCAGGGCGCGATCATTGATATCGAGCACGCGCCGCCAGGTGATGCGCCGGACATCGAAGCCCAGGGCATTGCCGTGATAGACATGATTGTCGATGAGCGCCGCGAGCAGATTGTTGGCCAGCGCGATCGCGGTAAAATCACCGGTAAAATGCAGATTGATGTCTTCCATCGGCACGACCTGCGAAAACCCGCCGCCGGCCGCGCCGCCCTTCATGCCGAAGACCGGGCCCAGCGCGGGCTCGCGCAGGCAAATGACGGCCCGCTTGCCGATGCGGTTGAGGGCGTCGCCCAGTCCCACCGTGGTGGTGGTCTTGCCCTCGCCGGCCGGAGTCGGCGAGATGGCCGTCACCAGCACCAGCTTGCCGTCGGGCCGCTCCGGCACCGTGCTGAGATAGTCCAGGGAGATCTTCGCCTTGAAGCGCCCGTAGGGCTCGAGGTGTTCTTCGGCGATGCCCAGGCGCTCCTTCGCCAGCTGCACGATGGGCCGCATTTTCGCCTGCTGGGCGATCTCGATATTGCTTTTCAACTTGTACTCCCTCAACAGGGCCGCAACGGACCGACTACACCCGCCCACCGGCGCAGCCGCAGGATCCGCTGGGGATCTGTCCCTATTTCATCGTCGGAATAGAAAAGTCGGCGCGCACCGCGGCGTTTTCCGGCCAGCGCTCGGTCACGGTCTTGAGCCGTGTGTAAAAGCGCACGCCCTCGTTGCCATAGATGTGGTGATCACCGAACAGCGAACGGCGCCACCCACCGAAGCTGTGGAAGGCCATCGGCACCGGAATGGGCACGTTGATTCCGACCATGCCGACCTCGACCTCGCGCGCAAAGGCGCGCGCGACCGCACCGCTCTGCGTGAAGACCGCCGTGCCGTTCGCGAGTTCGTGGGTATTGACCAGCCTGAGCGCCGCGGCGTAGTCCGCGACGCGCACCACTGAAAGCACCGGACCGAAGATCTCCTCGCGATAGATCTTCATGTCCGCCCGGACGTGATCGAAGAGAAAAGGTCCGACGAAGAAACCGCTCTGGCGCTCCGTCACCTTGAGACCCCGCCCATCGAGGCAAAGCGTCGCGCCCTCCTGCAGGCCGGACTCCACGTAGCCAAGCACGCGGGCCCGCGCCTCGGCCGTCACCAGTGGTCCCATGTCAGTGCCCGCTGTGTCCGGAGCGCCCACCTTGAGCGCCGCGACGCGCTTCTGCAGGCGCTCGATGAGGCCATCGGCCGTGCCCTGGCCCACGGCGACCACGACCGATATGGCCATGCAGCGCTCGCCGGCCGAACCATAGGCGGCACCGACGATGGCTTCGGTCGCCGCATCCAGATCCGCGTCGGGCATGACCACGGCATGATTCTTCGCTCCCCCGAGCGCCTGCACGCGCTTGCCGTGCAGGACGGCCTGCGACTGGATGTACTGCGCGATCGGCGTCGAGCCGACGAAACTCACCGCGCCGATACCCGGATGCTGCAGGATGGCGTCGACCGCTTCCTTGTCGCCCTGCACGACATTGAACAGGCCATCGGCCAGCCCCGCGCGCTTCAGCAGCTGGGCCAGCAACAGCGAAGCGGAAGGATCGCGCTCCGAGGGCTTGAGGATGAATGCATTGCCGCAGACCAGCGCCAGCGGAAACATCCACATCGGCACCATCACCGGGAAATTGAAAGGCGTAATGCCGGCAGCGATCCCCAGCGGCTGGCGCACCCCGTAGGTATCGACACCGCTCCCCACGCCTTCGCTGAACTCACCTTTGAGCAGCTGCGGCGCGCCGCAGGCGAACTCGACGACTTCCACGCCACGCGTGATTTCGCCGTCGGCGTCCGCGACCGTCTTGCCGTGTTCCTCGGAAATCGTGCGGGCCAGCAGCTCCCGCTGCTCACCGAGCAGTTCCTTGAAACGAAACAGCACGCGCGCGCGCTGCAGCGCCGGCGTGCGCGCCCAGGCCGGCTGTGCAGATTTCGCACTGCGCACGGCGGCCTCGACCTCAGCGGCCGTGGCGAGCGCCACTTCACGCACCGGCCGGCCCAAGGCGGGGTTGAAGACGGGCGCACGGCGCGCGCCCGGCGTCACTACATGCTGCCCGTTGAGGAAATGACCGACGACGAGCCGGCCCGCCACTTCAACCGGGACGCTGGGATCTGCGCTCAATTTAGGAAACTCCTGGCGCGCCGCCGCGCTGCCACAGCGTACCCCGACAGCAGTGGCCATGGCCAGAAGCCCCGGCCGCGGCCGTTGCCGGCAGGTCGCACTTGCGCCCCGCTTATCCTCAGCCAAATCAATGGCTTGTGAGGATTAGCTAATAGGGTGCCTGGATGTCCTGCAGGGCGACGTAGACGCTCTTGAGTTGCGTGTAGTGCTCGATGGCGGCGCGGCCGTTTTCGCGCCCGAGCCCGGAGGACTTGTAGCCGCCGAAGGGCAGCTCTATGGGCGTCACGTTGTAGTGGTTGATCCAGCAGGTGCCGGCCTGGAGCTGCGCGATGACGCGGTGCGCCCGTGTCAGGTCGGAGGTGAAGACTCCGGCCGACAGGCCGAACTCGGTCTCGTTGGCGCGGCGGATGACTTCGGTTTCCTCGTCGAAGGCAAGCACGCACATCACCGGCCCGAATATTTCCTCGCGCACGATGCGCATGTCGTCGCCGCACAGATCGAAGACGGCGGGCTCGACAAAAAACCCCTTGCCCAGGGCGCCCGTCGTCACGCGCCGGCCGCCGACGGCCAGGCGAGCGCCTTCGGCGCGGCCCAATTCGACGTACCTGAGCACCGTGTCCAGATGGGCCTGCGAGATCAGCGAGCCGACCTGCGTAGCCGGGTCGAGCGGATCACCAATGCGCAGAGCGCGGGTGCGGGCTACGAGGCGCTCCATGAATTCCGCCACCACACGCCGTTCGACAAAGACGCGCGTGCCGTTCGAGCACACTTCACCGGCCGAATAGAAATTGCCCAGCAGCGCGCCCGAGACGGCGTTGTCGAGCGGCGCGTCCGCGAAGACGATGATCGGTGACTTGCCGCCCAGCTCGAGCGTGACCTGCTTGAGCGAGGCGGCAGCATCCCGCATTACGGCCCTGCCCGTCTCCACCGAACCGGTGAGCGAGATCTTGCGTATCGCCGGATGCTGCGTCAGTGCCCGCCCGACTTCGGAGTGGCCCTGCACGACCTGAAAGACTCCCGGCGGAAGGCCGGCCTCGAGCATGATCTTCTCGAGCTCCGCCGCGGTGAGCGGCGTCAGGTGCGCGGGCTTGAAGATCATCGCATTGCCGCAGGCGAGCGCGGGGGCGGACTTCCAGCAGGCGATCTGCAGCGGGTAATTCCAGGCGCCGATGCCGGCCACCACCCCGAGCGGCTCGCGCCGCGTATAGCCGAAGGCGCCCGGGCCCAGGTCAAGATGCTCGCCGGCGATGGCGGGGGCGAGGCCGGCGAAATATTCGAGGCAGTCGGCGCCGGAGGCCACGTCGACAACGGAAGTTTCCTGGATCGGCTTGCCGGTATCGCGGGTCTCGAGTTCGGCGAGCTCATTGTTCCGGGCCCGCAGCAGATCCGCGGCGCGCCGCAGTATGCGTCCGCGCTGCGTTCCGGTGAGCGCCGCCCACTCGCGCTGTGCCACCTGCGCCCGCTGCACCGCGGCGTCGATGTCGGCGGCGGTGTGGACCGCGAGGCAGGCGAGCTCCTCGCCGGTTGCAGGGTTGTAGCTGCGCAGCAGCGCGGGTTCCGACTCGAGCGCACGCACGCTCACGGCACGAGCGCGCCGCCCGGCGCGCACCAGTTTAAATATTTTAGTATATTCATAATGTTACAGCGTATAGTTCTGCTATAATATCTGCCAGGAATTCGCTCCTGCAGAACCGCCGGGGATTTTGATCATGCGGGCGGCATGAGCGAGCGGTCAATAGCGCCTATGATTGAGGCGTGAGCTCCGATGCCGCCAGCGCAGCCGCGCCCTTGATCACCCTGTCTCATTCACTGCGCCGCACGGCGCTCGGAGCGTTGTGCCTGCTGGCACTTGCGGCCCTGCAGGACGCGCGGGGCGCCGACGCACCGGTCATGGCGCGCGACCCGGACAGCTGCGCCACCGTGCGTCTGTCGGACATCGGCTGGACGGATGTCACCTCCACCACCGCGGTGTTTGCGGAGTTGCTGAAGCAGATCGGCTACCTGCCGAAGATCACCGTGTTGTCGGTACCGGTCACCTACGCGTCGATGAAGAACAGGGACATCGACGTGTTTCTCGGCAACTGGATGCCTTCGATGGAAGGCGATCGCAAGTCTTTCGTCGCTGACGGCTCGGTGGATGTGCTCCGTGCCAACCTCACCGGGGCACGCTACACGCTGGCCGTGCCCGAATACACCTACGCGCAGGGACTCCACGACTTCGCCGATATCGGCCGCTTCGCCGACGTGCTGAAGAGTTCGATCTACGGCATTGAGCCGGGCAATGACGGCAACCGCCTGGTGCTGTCGATCATCAGGCAGAATCTGTACGGTCTTGGCAGCTTCAAGCTGATCGAATCGAGCGAACAGGGCATGCTGGCCGAAGTGGAACGCGCCGCGCGCGACCAGCGGCCGATCGTGTTCCTCGGCTGGCAGCCGCACCCCATGAACATGCGGTTCCGGATGCGCTACCTGACCGGCGGCGATGCCACCTTCGGACCGGACTACGGCGGCGCCACCGTCTACACCAATACGCGCGCCGGCTACGCCCGTGAATGCCCGAACCTGGGACGCCTGCTGCAGAACCTCAGTTTCACCGTCGACGAGGAAAACGAGATCATGGGCCGCATTCTCGATCACAGGGAATCGCCGGAAGTTGCGGCATCCGCCTGGTTACGGTCGCACCCGCGCAGGGTGGCGGCCTGGCTCGCAGGAGTGCATACCGTCGATGGCCGCCCGGCCTCGCTGGCGCTGAACCCGGTGGTGCGCGCGGTAGGCGGCATGGCGGTCGAGTCCTGGATCACGAGCCACAAGATTCCCTTCGGTGATCTCATGGCGCTCGCCGTCGAGGTCGTGAAGACGCGCGGCGTCGCCTTCTTCAACGGGATTTCTACCGTCATAGGCGGCGCGATCGATGGCCTGACGCGACTGCTGCTGTTCGTTCCCTCCCTCATCATGATTGCGGCCATCACCGCGCTGGCCTGGCTGCTGCGCCGCTCCTGGGCGCTCACGCTGTTCGTCGCACTCGCCCTGCTGTTCATCCTTAATCAGGGTTACTGGGTCGCGACGCTCGAAACGCTGTCGCTCGTGGCGTTGTCGACCCTGATCGCGACCGCCATCGGCCTGCCCCTCGGTATCATCGCCGCGCACCGGCCCGGGTTTCACTCCGCGTTGCGGCCGGTGCTCGATCTGATGCAGACGCTGCCGACTTTCGTCTACCTGATCCCGACGCTCGTGCTGTTCGGCCTGGGCGTCGTGCCCGGTCTGATCTCCACGATCATTTTCGCGCTGCCGGCGCCGATCCGGCTCACCCACCTGGGCATTTCCACGGTACCGGTCGCCCTGCGCGAAGCCGGTGAGGCCTTCGGCGCGACGCCGTGGCAACTGCTGTGGAAGGTGGAATTGCCCAGCGCGCGGAAGAGCATCCTGGCCGGCGTCACCCAGTGCATCATGCTGAGCCTGTCGATGGTCGTCATCGCCGCGCTGGTGGGCGCCGGTGGCCTCGGCGTGCCGGTGGTGCGCGCGCTGAACTCGGTGCAGGTCGGCATGGGCTTCGAGGCCGGATTCGCCATCGTGCTGCTCGCGATCATCATCGACCGGATGAGCCGACCCGCCGACGGTGCGGCGTGAGCGCGGCGCTCGAATTCCGGCACGTCAGCATCCTGTTCACGCAGACTCGCACGAGCCGGCGTCATCTGGGCACGGCCGGGCAGGCGCTGCGCGACGGCGCCAAGCGGGAGGAGATCGCCAGCCAATACGGGGTCAACGTCGGCGTGTTCGACGCCAGCCTGCGGGTCGAGACCGGACAGATCTGCGTGCTGGTCGGCTTGTCCGGTTCGGGCAAGTCGACGCTGCTGCGCGCGGCCAATGGACTGAATCGGGTCACCAGCGGCGACGTGCTGCTGCAGGACGGCGCAGAGCAGGTCAACGTCGCCAGCTGCAATGAGCGCACGCTGCGCGGCTTGCGCCGGCGCCGGATCGCCATGGTCTTCCAGCAGTTTGGCCTGTTGCCCTGGCGCAGTGTGCGCGCCAATGTCGGCTTCGGCCTCGAGCTGCGCGGGGACTCGCGCGAGCGCCAGCGGCAGCTCGTGGATGAAAAACTCGATCTCGTCGGGCTCTCGTACTGGGCGGACCGCCCGGTGGCCGAATTGTCCGGCGGCATGCAGCAGCGGGTCGGACTGGCGCGCGCCTTCGCCACCGACGCCGACATCCTGCTGATGGACGAGCCCTTCTCGGCGCTCGATCCGCTCATCCGCTCGCGACTGCAGGACGAACTGCTCTCGCTGCAGGCGCGCGTGCACAAGACGATCCTGTTTGTGACCCACGACATGAATGAGGCGCTGCGGCTGGGCAACCAGATCTCGATACTCGACGGCGGCCGGATCGTCCAGACCGGCACGGTCAGTGACATCGTGACCCGGCCCTGCAACGATTATGTGGCCGCCTTCGTCCGGCATATGAACCCGCTCACGGTGCTCACCGCCGAGATGGTCATGCAGCCGATGGCGGAACTGCGCGGCGAGCAATCCTGGGTCTGGCTGGACGCGGAGCGGCGCCTGAAGCTGCAGATCGGCCTGCCGGGACAGGCGCCGCTGGCCTGGCGCGATGGCGTGGCCCTGGAGATCGCGGCGCTGGCAGCGGGTGAGTCGGCGAACGGCGCGCCGCGCCTGATGCGCGTGCCGCCGGGCTGCTCGCTGCAGGCCGTACTCGCGCTTCATCGCGCGAGCAGTCTTCCGGTCCTGGTGGAAGGCGTCGACGGGCTGGCCGGTGTGTGCGGTGCGGCGCAGATCGTGGCCGCCCTGGACCGGCACCGGCAGTCGGCGCCCGCCGGAGCCCCGCCCTAGCGTTGCTGCGTCCGCCAGCTGGCGGACTCAAAAAACGGTGCCGTGGATGCGGGCAACGGCGGCCGGCCCCTGATTTGGTCCGCCAGTTTCTCGGCGAGCATGATGGTCGGCGCGTTCAGATTGCCGTTGGTGATCGAGGGCATGATCGAGGAATCGACGACTCGCAGGCTCTCGATGCCGAACACGCGGCCTTCGGAATCGACGACCGCCAGCGGATCTCCCACGCGGCCCATCCTGCAGGTGCAGGAGGGGTGGAAAGCGCTCTCGACCCGGGAACGAATGAACTCGTCGATCGCCGCGTCGCTTTGCACGGCGGCACCGGGCTGGAGTTCACGCCCGCGAAAGCGATCGAACGCGGGCTGCGCGAACAGCTCGCGCGTCAGGCGCACGCACAGGCGCATCTCGAGCCAGTCGTCCTCGTGGCTCATGTAGTTGAAGAGAATCTTCGGCGCCTGCCGTGCCTCGCGCGATGCCAGGCGCACCCAGCCGCGGCTCTTCGAGTGCATCGGCCCGACGTGCGCCTGGAAGCCATGTTCATGGGCTTTCGCCGAGCCATCGTAGCTCACGGCCACCGGCAGGAAATGGAACTGGACGTCCGGAAAGCGGATGCCCGCCCGGCTGCGGACGAAACCACAGGTCTCGAAATGATTGGTCGCGCCCAGCCCGTCCTTGAACAGCAGCCAGCGCAGTCCGATGCCGAGCTTGGCCAGCGGCTTCATGGATGAATACAGGGTGATCGGCTCGCGGCAGGCCACCTGGAAATAGAACTCGAGATGATCCTGCAGGTTCTCGCCGACTCCGGGCAGATCGTGGAGCGCCTCGATGCCGAGGGCGGCCAGCTCGGCGCCGGGCCCAAGCCCGGAGAGCTTGAGCAACTGCGGTGAATTGATCGAGCCCGCGCACACGATGACTTCGCGCCGCGCCTGCGCGCGCCACGGCTGCGAACCGCGCAGATACCGCACGCCCTGGGCACGGCGCCCCTCGAAGCAGATCCGGGTCGCGAGGGCGTGGGTGTGGACCTGCAGATTCTGGCGCTGCATGGCCGGACGCAGATAGGCGTTGGCGGCGCTGGCACGAATCCCACCACCGACGGTCATGTCCATGCGGCCAAAACCCTCCTGCTGGAAGCCATTGACGTCCGCGGTCAGCGGATAGCCCGCCTGCTTCGCGGCCTCGAGCCAGGCGGCGTGCAGGGGATTGCTGACCGTGCCATAGCGGGTCGAGAGCGGCCCGCTGTCGCCGCGATAGGCGTCACCGCCCAGGGCGCGATGCTCGGCGCGGCGAAAATACGGCAGCACGTGGCGGTAGCCCCAGTCACGTGCGCCCTCCTCTTCCCAGCGCGCAAAGTCCAGGGCATTGCCGCGCACGTACACCAGGCCGTTGATGGAAGAAGATCCGCCCAGCACCTTGCCACGCGGCGTATGGAGCCGCCGTCCGTTCAAGCAGGGCTCGGGCTCGGTGTGATAACCCCAGTCATAGCGGGCCCGATTCATCGGAATCGCCAGCGCCGAGGGCATCTGGATGAAGATCGAGCGATCCGACCCGCCGTACTCGAGCAGCAGCACGCTGCAGCGGCCGTCTTCCGTCAGGCGGTCCGCCAGTACGCAACCGGCCGATCCGGCACCGACAATGACGTAGTCGAAGGTCCCGGCGTCCTGGTCGGCATCCATTGAGTACCCTTTAGTTGCGGTGGCCTGAATCGAGGCCGGGCGAGCCTAGCACGCACCCGGTGGCCTGTTAACTCATGGGGAGCGCCTGGACTGCCATGACGCGCAGGGGCAAGCCGACGCCGCAATTTGATCAGCCTGCCGGCCGCGCCCTGACCATACTGGCTGCCCACCTCGGTCAGCCGCTCTCGCCATGACAGAGACCCCAACAGCTTCCGCACATCGAGCCCGTCCGAGCGGACGGGACGCCAAACGCGCGGCGCGCGCGGCACGGGCCGTCGCATCGGTCCCCTACATCACGCGGGCCCTGCCCTGCTACGAGGTCCTGAACGAGGACGGCCTGGCGCTCATCGAGCGCAATGCCGATACCATCCTGGCCGAGATCGGCATCAAATTCCTGGGCGATCCGGAGGCGCTCGACCTCTGGCGCCGGGCCGGCGCCGAAGTGCAGGACGAGCTGGTGCGATTCCCGCGCAGCATGTGCCGCGAGCTGGTGCAGAAGACCGCGCCGCGGGAGTTCGTGCAGCAGGCGCGCAATCCCGCGCGCAGCGTGCGCATCGGCGGGCCCAACACGGTGTTTGCGCCCGCCTACGGCTCCCCCTTCATACACAATCTCGACGAGGGGCGCCGCTACGCCCGCATCGATGACTTCCGCAATTTCGTCAAGCTGGCGTACATCGCCCCATCGCTCCATCACTCGGGCGGAACGATCTGTGAACCGGTTGACCTGCCGGTCAACAAGCGCCATCTGGACATGGTGTACTCCCACATCAAGTACAGCGACAAGGCCTTCATGGGCTCCGTCACGCATCCGGAGCGCGCGGCCGACAGCGTCGAGCTGGCGAAGATTGCTTTTGGTGGCGATCTGACCGATGCGGAAACCGGCCGGCCCAAGACGCTGCTGGTGAGCCTGATCAACGTCAATTCCCCGATGACCTACGATTCCACGATGCTGGGCGCGCTCAAGGTGTACACGCGCGCCAACCAGGCGGTCATCGTCACGCCCTTCATCCTCGCCGGCGCGATGTCGCCCGTGACCGTGGCCGGCACCGCGGCGCAGACGCTCGCCGAAGCGCTCGCCGGGATGGCTTTCACGCAGCTGCTCAATCCCGGCGCGCCGATCGTATTTGGCAGCTTTGCTTCCTCCATTTCGATGCAGTCGGGCGCACCCACCTTCGGCACGCCGGAACCGGCCCTGGTGCTGTACATCATGGCGGCCCTGGCGCGCCGCCTGCGCGTGCCCTTCCGGTCCGGAGGAGGCCTGTGCGCCTCCAAGCTCCCCGACGCGCAGGCTGCCTTCGAATCCGCGCAGACCCTGCTGCCGACCTGCCTTGCCGGAGTGAACTTCGTGCTGCACACCGCCGGCTGGCTCGAAGGCGGCCTGGCCATGGGCTACGAGAAGTTCGTCATGGATGCGGATCAGGCCGGCATGATGCATACCCTGCTCGCCGGCGTCGATCTGTCGGAAAACGGCCAGGCCCTGGATGCCATACGTGAAGTGGGCCCGGGCAAGCATTTCCTCGGCTGCGCCCACACCCAGGCGAATTTCGAGACGGCGTTCTACCGCTCCCCGCTGGCGGACAACAACAGTTTCGAGCAGTGGCAGGCCGAGGGCTCGCGGGACATGGCGATGCGCGCCAACGCGCTGTGGAAAAAGCAGCTCGCCGAGTATGAACCCCCGCCGCTCGATCCCGCGGTCGACGAGGCCCTGTGCGACTACATCAACCGACGCAAGGCGGCGTTCCCGGATTCCAACGTCTAGGGCTTGGCCGGCCGCCGTCCGCGGCCCTCGCGATTCGCGCCCGGACTGGGGGCGATCTTCAGCGGCGGCAGCTCGACGACTTTGCGCAGCTGCGGGTACGGCGCGCTCTTGTGCGGAATCGCCATGGCCTCGACGAAGTGCGCCTGGAATTGCGGCTCGATCGCCGTTTCGATCTTCTCCACGCGGCCCACGAGCTGTTCGATGAGCGTGCGCGAGCGCGCATCGAGCAGTGCAATGCGCGCACCGGTGCCGGCCGCATTGCCTGCCGAAGTGACGTGCGCGAGATCGCAGTCCGGAATCATGCCGAGTACGGTGGCGTATTTCACGTCGATATGGCTGCCGAAGGCACCGGCCAGGCGGATGCGATCGACCGCATCGACGCCGAAGCGGTCCATGAGCAATCGGATGCCGGCATACAGGGCGGCCTTGGCCAGCTGGATCGCGCGCACGTCGTTCTGAGTGATGCGCAGCAGCTGCGAGCCCTCGTGCAGGACGTAGGCGTAGGTCCTGCCGTGGGCGACGACCCGCGGGCTGCGTGCCGCCATCGCACCGTCGATCACGCCGTCCTGCGTGATGACGCCGGCCAGATACAGCTCTGCCAGCACCTCGATGATGCCCGAGCCGCACACGCCGGTTACGCCGCTCGCCGCCGCGACGGCGGCAAAGCCCGGATCGTCGGACCACAGGTCCGATCCGATCACCTTGAACCTGGGCTCGAGCGTCTGCCGGTCAATGCGCACGCGCTCGATGGCCCCGGGTGCCGCGCGCTGCCCGCAGCTGATCTGCGCGCCTTCGAAGGCGGGCCCGGTCGGGCTCGAACAGGCGAGCAGCCGCGCGCGGTTGCCGAGCACGATCTCGGCATTGGTGCCCACATCGACCAGCAGGGTCATCTCGTCCGACATGTCCGGCCGCTCGGCGAGGATCACCCCGGCGGTGTCGGCGCCCACGTGACCGGCGATGCACGGAAGGACATAGATGCGCGCGTTGGGATGGAGCGACACGCCGATCTCCGCGGCCGTCACCGTCAGGGCACGGTCGATCGCCAGCGCGAATGGCGCTCCGCCCAGCTCCACCGGATCGATCCCGAGCAGCAGGTGATGCATGATGGGATTGCCGACCACGGTCGCCTCGAGTATCAGCTCGACGGCGATTCCGGCCGCGCGCGCCACTTCGGCGGCCAGTTCACTGAGCGCCTGGCGCACGGCCCGGGTCATCTGCAAGGCGCCGCCCGGATTCATCATGGCGTATGAAACCCGGCTCATCAGATCCTCGCCGAAGCGGATCTGCGGGTTCATCGCACCGACCGAGGCCACGACTTCCCCGTTGGCCAGATTGCACAGGTGCGCCGCAATGGTCGTGGACCCGACATCGACCGCAAGCCCGTAGACCTGCTCGTGAAACCCGGGCCACACGGCGATGATGCGCGAGCCGTCGTGCACGGCAACCGTGACCTTCCAGCCTCCCTGGCGCAGTGCCGCCTGCAGCTGCTGCAGGACCGCGAGGTCGCACTCGAGGTTGGCCAGCTCCCATTCACGCAGCAGCGCGGCCTCGAGACGGCGCAGATCCCCGGATGGATCGTGCATGTCCGGTTCTGCCACCTCGACGAAGTGCAGGCGCACCACCGGGTACAGCTCGATGTCGCGCGCCTCGGCGGCCTTGCGCACCACCTGGCGGTGCACCTGGCTCGATGGCGGCACATCGACGACGACGTCCGCTTCGACCTTGGCCTGGCAGGAGAGGCGCCGGCCCTCGCTCAAGCCTGCGCGCGCGGCGTACTTGCGCTCGGCCTCGGAGACTGCCGAGAGGCTGGCCGCACTGGACTGGACGCCGTGCTTGGCGAATTCGCCTTCGGCCACGAGCACCTGGCAGCGGCCGCACATGGCGCGGCCGCCGCACACAGAATCGATATCGACCCCCAGGCTGCGCGCCGCCGTCAGGAGCGGGGTGCCCACGGCAAAGCGGCCGCGCTTGCCGGACGGCGTAAAGACGACCAGGCGTTCGCCCGTGCTCAAGGCCGAATCTCAGCCCGGAGCCGCGGGACGGCGCCGATGCCCGCCCTTGCGCAGGCCGCGAGTTTCCCCGGGCGCGCCCGTGGGGGGCGGCGCGCTCTCACGGAACTTGCGGATCCAATTGGCGCAATCCGGGTCGTGTCCCATCATGACGTCGGCCCCCATGCAGGCGCGTACGATGTCGCCGTGCAGCGGATTGGTGATCGCCGAAGTCAGGCCGTTGGCGATCGCCATGGTCAGGAAGGCGCTGTTGATGCCATCGCGACCGGGCAGGCCGAAGCTGACGTTCGAGGCGCCGCAGGTCGAGTTGACCTTCAATTCATGCTGGAGCCGTCGCACCAGGCGCATCACCTGCACGCCGGCCTTGTTGATCGCGCCGATCGGCATGACGAGCGGATCGACGATCACGTCCGACACGGGAATGCCATGATCCTGCGCGCGGTGCACGATCTTCTTGGCCACCTCGAAGCGGACGTCCGGATCCTCCGAGATCCCCGTCTCGTCGTTGGAGATTGCGACCACGGCGGCGCCATACTTCTTCACCAGCGGCAGCACGGCTTCGAGCCGTTCCTCTTCACCCGTGACGGAATTGATGAGCGGCTTGCCCTTGTAGACGGCCAGGCCCGCGGCGAGCGCAGCCACGATCGAGGAGTCGATGGACAGCGGCACATCGGTGATGGACTGCACCAGCTGCACAGCGCGGGCAAGGATCGCCGGTTCGTCGACCAGCGGAATTCCCGCGTTCACATCCAGCATGTGCGCTCCGGCCTCGACCTGTGCGAGCGCATCGGCCGCGACGCGGCTGAAATCTCCTGCGGACATCTCGGCGGCCAGAATCTTGCGGCCCGTGGGATTGATGCGCTCGCCGATGATGACGAAGGGCCGATTGAAGCCGATGACCACCTCGCGCGTCGCCGAACTGATAATAGTGTCCGTCATGATGTTTTCCTGTCCAATAAACCGACTTCTGTGGCCTGCGGCCGCCAGGGGCGCCGGCCGCCGAGAATGCCAGACCGATCGATGACTTCCGCGACCGACTCTTCCTGGCGGTAGGCCATCACGTGCACGCCGCTCACACCCTTGATCGTGTGCAGCTCCTGAATGAGTTCGACACAGAGATTCCGTCCCTCGCGGGCCTGGTCGCTGGCGCCGGCGAGCCGCGCAATGATCGCGTCCGGCACGTGCATGCCCGGCACGTGCGTGCGCATCCACTCGGCGGCCTTCGCTGAGCGCAACGGGCCAACGCCCACCAGTATGAAGGCGCGTTCGAGCACTCCCAGATCCTCGACGCTGCGCATGAAGACGCGCAGGCGCTGAAGATCGAAGCAGTACTGGGTCTGGATGAACTGCGCGCCCGCGGCGACCTTCTTGGCCAGCCGGAGCGCGCGGTGTTCCGCCGGCGGTGCGACCGGATTCTCCGCCGCCCCGAGCAGCACCCGTGGGGCGTAGCTGATCTTCCGTCCACTCTCGAAGCGATGGTGGTCACGCAGATTGCAGGCGATGTTGAGGAGCGAAAGCGCGTCCAGATCAAAAACCGGCATGGCCTGGGGATGATCGCCCGCCTGCACGCCGTCGCCCGTGAGGCAGAGGATGTTGCACACGCCCATTGCGGCACCACCCAGGATGTCGCCCTGGATCGCGATGCGATTGCGGTCGCGGCAGGAAATCTGCATCACCGGCGCGTGACCAATGCGCGTCAGCAGCGCGCAGACCGCCAGGCTCGACATGTGGCAGTTGGCGCCGCTCCCGTCGGTCGCGTTGATGGCATCGACGTAGCCCTCGAACACCCGCGCACGCCGGTAGACGTCTTCGGGGTCGGCTGAGTCGGGCGGGGCCAGCTCCGCCGTCACGGCGAAGGCACCGGCACGCAGCACGCGCTCGAAGCGGCCCGGCGAGGTGTGGCCGGGCCGGATCGGCAGCGGATAGCCCGGTACGGGTTCGTCTTCGAACTTCACCGCGGCGTCTCCGACTTTTCGCGCACCACGCGCAGCCAGGAGGATGAGCCCTCGAGGCGCCGATCCACCGGTCCCTGCACGACACGGATCGCATCCAGGCCGCCCGGGATGCGCTCGGCACCGGCGAAGGCTTCCATCCACACACAGCGCATCTCCGGCCGCACTTCGCAGTGACCATCGGCGCGCACGCCGCCGCACGGACCGTTGCGCAGCTGCTTGGGACAATTCATCGGACAGGACATGCCGGTCGAGCTCAGCACGCAGCGGCCGCACATCTTGCAGTCAAAGAGCAGGCCCTTGACCACGCGCTCGACGGCGGCAACGGGCCGCTCGAGGCGCCGGTAACCGAGCAGCCGCCACAGCGGCGCCAGGCGCAGGAGCAGGTTTTCGAAACCCTGATAAAAGCGTGCCAGCCCGCGCGCGTGCCGCACCGACCAGAGCCGTGTCGCGTACATCAGGCCTGGCTCTCGCCGGCGCCGCCCGCCGGCGTGCTGGCTCGCGGCTCATCGTTCCCCTTGGCGCGGATCATCCGTTGCAGATCGGCGTCGGAATACCGCGCTTCAAGCTCGGCCGCCGCCGTGGCGGCCTCCTGCTCCAGGTCCTCACCACAGGGGCGCGGCGGGCTGCGCCGCCAGTCGGCGAGGTAGGCGTCCGAGCTGCCTTTGCCGGCGCGCATCGCCGCCCGGTCGACGGCCTCCTGGAAGCGGGCGGACAGCTGCACCTTGGCCCGCTCCCGCCCACGCATCACGATGACCTGTGCGGGAATATCGCGCCAGGAAATGATGATCAATGACGCCACGCGCTCCTCTCCTTGCGCAGACCCGTAGAGTCCAGGGACACGGTGGCGACCTGGCCAAGCGTGCTCGCCAGCTCGCCGTAGCCGGTCTGGCGTTCTTCGTACGTCAATCCGAGGCGCGCCGCGGCCGCCCGGGCGGCGGAACTCAGGGCCGCATCGGCCGACTGCACCAGGTACACCAGCCGCCGGTAATTGCGGAAGTACTCGGGCTGCAGTTCCGGATGGCGATCCAGTCCCAGCCCTTCGATCACCAGCCGGTCGAAGTGACGGACGAGGAAGTCGGTCAGGTAAAAGGTGCCGGGCTCGGCATGGCTGAGTTCGGCAAAGGCGGCGGAAGTGGCGAAAAATTCGTAGCAGTGCGCGCCGGGCAGGCGCGCGATGCCTTCGGAGGCGAGCATGGCATCGAGCATGCCGCCGGTCCCGCAATCGGCGTAGGCGACGAAGATGTGCGCGTAGTGCCCGCGCGCCGCCCGAATCGCAGCCTGCACCGCGGCGGGAATCCGCTCCGGGCGGTTGTGCAGTTCCGGCGGCAGGCATTCGACCGCCATGTCCGACCAGCCGTTCAGGCGCTTGAGCGCCACGATCTCCCGTGCCAGGGCTCCGCAGGCGATGACCAGGAGCGGTTTGGCAGCCGCGGCCATCCGCGTCAGTGCGCTGCCGCCCGGCGTGCCGCGATCAGCGTCTTCGCTGTTTCGACTGCGATGGCGGCATCGCGGCAGTACGCGTCGGCTCCGATCGCCTTGGCGAAATCATCATTCAACGGCGCGCCACCCACCATGACGATGTACTTGTCGCGCAAGCCCTTCTGCTTGAGCGTGTCGATGACCACTTTCATATAGGGCATGGTGGTCGTGAGCAGGGCCGACATGCCCAGAATGTCGGGCTTATGCTCCTCGAGCGCGGCCAGGTAGTTCTCGACCGGGTTATTGATGCCGAGGTTGATCACTTCGAATCCGGCGCCCTCCAGCATCATCGATACCAGGTTCTTGCCGATGTCGTGGATGTCTCCCTTCACCGTGCCGATGACCACCTTGCCGATGGGTTCGGCGCCGGTCTCGGCCAGGAGCGGGCGCAGGATCTCCATGCCCGCCTTCATGGCATTGGCCGCGAGCAGCACCTCGGGCACGAACAGGATGCCGTCCCTGAAATCGATGCCGACGATGCGCATGCCCTCGACCAGCGCGTCGTTGAGGACCTTGTCGGGACCCCAGCCACGCGCCAGGAAAATGTTGGTGGCGGAGACGATTTCTTCCTTCAGGCCGTTGTAAAGGTCGTCATGCACCTGCTCGGTCAGTTCCTGATCGTTCAGGGTGTTGAGATCAAAGGTCTCGGTCGATTCTTCGCCCATCGGTAGACTCCCGGAATACAGCCTTGCCCAGGCCCGGCCCCCGATTCGGGGCGAACTGCGCCGTATCCGTCATGGTACGGCCGCACACCCCCTGACGGTGGCGCCTGGGCGACCTCAACTTATCATCCCGCGACATGTCCCGGCGAGCCCGGCGAGCCTGCGAGGGACCTCAGGGGAGTCGGCCGGGGCGGCGACGGGGCCGGCTGACAAAGCGCATTTTATCGCTAGGTCAATGCTTCTTATCGATACCGGCGGCATCCCCGGGGAGCGGCTCCGGCCCGCGCCAGGGCTCGCCCGCTCCCGGCACGTGGCGGTCGCATTCTGACAATCAGCGCAGGCCGCAGTCCTGACAATGGACGGGTTTCCCCCGCGGAGCGTTGCGCCGATGAGCTTCGACACCGATCACCCCCTGATCCTCACCGCCAGCTGCCCCAGCCGCATGGGCACGACCGCCGCCATCGCCGGGTTCCTGTCCGCCCATCGCCTGTACATCACGGAAATGCAGCAATTCGACGACGCGATCTCGCAGCGCTTTTTCGTGCGCACCACCTTCTGCGCAGTGCGCGGTGAGCCGGTCGACCTGGCCGCGCTGCGCAGCGACTTTACCGCGGTAGCGAGTGCGGAAAAGCTGGATTGGCGCATTCACGCTTCCAGCGAGCACATGCGCGTGCTGCTGATGGTGTCCAACTTCGATCACTGCCTGGAAGACCTGCTCTATCGCCACCGGATCGGCGAGCTCCGGATGGACATCATCGCCATCGTCTCCAATCACGTGACCCTGCAGCCGGTAGCCGCGCAGCACCGCATTCCCTTCTTTCACCTGCCGGTCACGCCGGCGACCAAGCTGGAGCAGGAGCGGCGCCTGCTCGAGCTGATCGAGTCGACCCACACGGAACTCGTGGTGCTCGCGCGCTACATGCAGATCCTCTCCAACGAACTGTGTGGGCAGCTGCGCGGCCGTGCCATCAACATCCATCACTCGTTCCTGCCGGGCTTCAAGGGCGCGAAGCCCTATCATCAGGCGTACGAGCGGGGCGTGAAGCTGATCGGCGCGACCGCGCATTACGTCACCGACGATCTGGACGAGGGACCGATCATCGAGCAGGTCGTCGAACGCGTCGATCATCGCGACACGCCGGAAATGCTGGTGGCCGCGGGGCGTGATTCCGAGCGCCGCGCGCTGTCGACGGCGGTGCGGCTCGCCATTGAGCATCGCATTTTTCTCAACGGCAATCGCACCGTGGTCTTCCGCTAGGGTCCGTACGGCAGGCTCGCGCACCGCGCGCTTCAGGACTGCAGGATCAGCTCCGCGCCCTTCTCCGCCACCATGATGGTCGGCGCATTGGTGTTGCCCGAGGTGAGGCTGGGAAACACCGAGGCGTCCACGACACGCAGCGCTTCGATCCCGTGTACCCGCAGCTGATGATCGACCACCGCGCGGCGCGGATCCGGTCCCATGGCGCAGGTGCCGCAGGCATGAAAGACCGAGCCGGCACGCCGGCGAAAATCCTCCAGCAGTTCCGCCTCGGTCCGCAACGCCGTGCCCGGCTGCAGTTCGGCTTCGATGACCTGCGCCAGCGGCTGCGCACCGGCGATGCGCCGCAGCAGCTTCGCGCCCTCGAAGACCTCCGCCACGTCGGCCTCGCTGGACAGGGCGTTGGGACGGATGGCCGGGGCCACGAGCGCGTCCGGGGAGACGATCGAGATCGAGCCACGGCTGGTGGGGCGGCAGGTGTTGAAGGACATCAGGAACCCGGGGAAGGGATCGGGCTGCAGGAGCCGGCGTTCCGTCCCGGTCACCGTCCCGTAACTGAGGGGATTGAAATACACGTGCATGTTGGGCCGTGCCAGCCCGGGGCGGCTGCGCGCGAACGCACCCGCCTGGTTTACGCTCATTCCCAGCACTCCGCGACGGCCCAGCAGGTAGCGCAGCGCCGCGCGGATCTTGCCACTCAGCGGGTACAGCTCATCGTTGAGAGTCGGGACACGCGAGCGGTAATAAAAGTTGACGGCGAGGTGGTCCTGGAGCCCCTGGCCCACCGCGGGCGCATGCAGCAGCACCCCCAGGCCCAGATCGCGCAGCAACGCTTCGTCCCCGACGCCGGACAGCTGCAGCAACTGCGGGGAATTGACCGCGCCCGCGCACAGGATCACTTCGCGCCGGGCGCGCGCGCTGCGCCGCTCGCCGCCCCGCAGGTACTCGACACCGCTCGCGCGCCGGGCGCTGAAGGTCAGGCGCGTCACCTGCGCACGCATTTCGACGCTGAGATTGCGGCGGCGCATCGCCGGCCGGAGGAACGCGCTGGCGGTGGACTCGCGCCAGCCGTCGCGGATCGTCATGTGCCAGGTGCCCGCTCCGTCCATGACCGCGCCGTTGAAATCGGCGGTGGCCGGAATGCCGGCTTCCCGGCAACCGGCGATGAAGCGCTGGCACAGCGGATGAGCGGTGTGCGAGATTTCGCTCACGCGCATCGGACCACCGGCACCGTGATATTCCGAGGCGCCCCAGACGTGATCCTCCGATCGCTTGAAGTACGGCAGCACCTCGGCGTAGCCCCAGCCAGGATTTCCTGCTGCGGACCAGTCATCGAAGTCCCCGCGATGGCCGCGCACATAGACCATCGCATTGATCGAACTCGAGCCGCCCAGGACCTTGCCGCGCGGCCAGTAGCCGCGGCGATCGGCCAGGCCCGGATCGGGCTCGGCAAAATATTTCCAGTTGAAGCGCGGATCGGTAAAGGTCCGGCCGTAGCCGATCGGCACGCGTATCCAGGGGCTGTGATCCGAACCACCCGCCTCGAGCAGCAGCACGCTGTGGCGCCCGTTCTCCGTCAGCCGGTTGGCCAGCACGCAGCCCGCTGAACCCGCCCCTGTTATGATGTAATCAAAATCTGCCACGAGCACGCTCACATTGCCCGCCAAGATCGATCTGCGGAAGCTCCCGCCGCTCAATGCCCTCAAGGGCTTCGAGGCGGCCACGCGACGACAGAGTGTCCGGGAGGCCGCCGATGAATTGTTCCTCACTCACCCGGCCGTAAGCTACCAGATTCAGGTCCTGGAGCAGGACCTGGGCGTGGAACTGTTCTCGCGCGCCGGGCGCTCGCTGGCACCGACGGCGGAAGGCCGGCTCTTCTACCGCTACGTGCGCCAGGCGCTGGAAACCCTCATCGAGGGTGTCGAGAGCGTGCGCCGTGCCCGGGCCGACTCCCCGCTGCGCGTGCAGACCTACGTCACCGCCTCGATCCGCTGGCTGGCGCGCAAATTGCCGGATTTCGTGGCGGCCCATCCGGATATCAAGATCCTGCTCACGACCTACGCCTTCGACTGGGCCTTCGATGACACGATCGCGGACGTCGGGCTCGTCTACTGCGAAAAGCCACCCGGACCTGAATACCACTGGATTCCCCTGTTCGACTATCGCCTGCACGCGGTGTGCAGCCCGGCGCTGGCGCGACAGCTCGGCCCGGCGCCCACCCCGGCGGCGCTGCTCGAACTGCCGCTCGTGGCGATCTACAGCGAGGCGCACCACTGGGACCTGTGGTGCGAATCAGCGCAGCTGGTCTACAACGCCAGGCCCGCGATCGTGGTCGACACCCTCGCCGTGGCGCTTGAAATCGCACTCGAGGGGCGCGGCGTGGCGCTGGTGAACGGTCCCTTCGACACCGATTTCCTGGCCGCGGGACAGCTGGTGAGGCCGGTCAGCCACGAGTACGTCTGTCCGGGAAGCTGGGGGCTGATCTGCCGCAGTGACTCGCAGGACAACCCGCGCGTGAAAGCCTTCATGGACTGGCTGGTGCGGGTCGCTGCAGCTCCGGTGGCCTCGAGTCCCTGAGAGCGGGAAGGCGCCAGGGCTACAGGGCCGGGCCGCGGCCGGGCGGCACGACTTCGGCGCCCCGCGCCGGAGGTTGATGGTCCACCATTTCAGGCGGGAAGCCCGGCGCGAGCACCCGCACGCCGCAGGCCTCTTCCAGTCGGCGGATGATGTTGGGGGAGTGCTCGCGCGGTCCGTAGCGACGCTCGCCATCCCTGAATATGCTGAGCACCAGCGGTGAGAGCTCGAGCGGCACCTGGTGTTCGCGCGCGAGTGCATCGAACAGGCCGACGTCCTTGATCACCAGATCCATCGTGAAACTGATATCGCGGCTGCCGTTGAGGATCACCTGCGACTCGGTCTCGTGGACGAAGGAATTGCCCGAGGAAATCCGAATCCCTTCGTAGGCCATGTTCAGATCGAGGCCGGCCACCTTGGCCACCGTCAGCGCCTCGGCCAGTGCCGCCAGGTGCACGGTACACAGGTAATTGGTCAGCACCTTGAGCATCGAGGCCGAGCCGAGCGGGCCCGAATGCAGAATATCGCGACCGAGGATGGCCAGCGTCGGCAACACGCGTTCAAACGCCTCCCGGCTGCCGCCCGCGAAAATCGCAATATTTCCGGTGGCGGCCCGATGGCACCCGCCGGAAACGGGACAATCCATCGCGGTCGAACCCAGTGCCTCGACCTTCGCGGCCAGGCGCCTGACTTCGGCACTGTCTGTGGTACTCATCTCCAGCCAGATTTTTCCGGCGCCCAGTCCTGCGAGCACGCCGTCGGCACGCTCCATGACGTCCGCCGAGGCGGCCGGGGACGGCAGGCAGGTGATGACGACGTCGACGGATGCCGCCAGCTCACGGGCCGACGCGCCGCGCTTCGCGCCCCGGGAGACGAACGAGTCCACCAGCGCGTCGTTCAGATCGCGTACGGTGAGATCGACGCCCTGGCGCAGCAGATTGCCCGCCAGCTTGCTGCCCACATTGCCGAGGCCGATGAATCCGATTCGCGTATCAGTCACAAAGCACCACCTTGACCGTCGGGGCCGTCAGGCGCCCCGCTGGCGCAGAGGCTAGCGACATGGCAATGTCCGAAACAAGCAAAAAATATCGCTGGACCGGAAAGGATCGTTGGCCAGGCAGGCCGGCCTGAGCGCGCGGCCGGCGGTTTTGCTGGCGCCGGGGCCCGAGTTTGCGTACAACTGCGCACCAGCTCCGTTCTGAATAAAAAGGCACGAATTCATGATCACGAGCAGCGACGCGCCGGCCATTTCGCAGGCACGGGACTCGACCAGCCTGTGCTGGTACGTGCTGATCCTGATGTGCCTCGTCTATACGCTCAGCATCACCGATCGGTACATGATCACCCAGGTGCTGGAATCGATCCGGCTGGAGCTGCACCTGACCGACGCCGGCGTCGGTTTTCTGACCGGAGTCTCCTTCGCCCTCTTCTACCTGGTCCTCGGATTCCCGATCTCCTGGCTCATCGACCGGAGCAATCGACGCAATATCATTGCGGCGTCGATCGCCTTGTGGTCGGTCATGACGGCCTGTACCGGGCTCTCGCGCAACTACTGGCAGCTTCTGGCGTCGCGCATTGGTATCGCCGTCGGCGAGGCGGGCGGTACGCCAGGGGCAAACTCGATCATCTCGGATTACTTTCCCGCAGCACGCCGTCCGATGGCCCTGACGGTTTTTTCGCTGGGCGCCCCACTCGGGGCCTATTTCGCCTCGGACACCACCGGAGCGATCGCAGATCTCCACGGCTGGCGGGCACCTTTTCTCTGGTTGGGTCTGCCCGGCGTCATCGTCGGGTTGTTGATCTACTTCACCGTCAAGGAGCCGCGCCGCGGACAACATGACGCGGTATTGGTCGACAAGAAACCCTCGCTCATGGAATCCATGCGTTACCTGTGGAGCCAGCGCTCGGCAGTGCACGTCATGGTCGCGAGCGCTCTGACCGCACTGTGGGGCTGGGGCCTGATGTACCGCACGCCCACCTTTCTGCTGCGCACCTACGGATTGAGCGCAGGCGAGGCAGGCGCGATCACCGGCCCCATCCATCTCTACGGTGGCATGGCCGCCACGATATTCACCAGCTGGCTGCTCACGCGCCCCTCGATGGCCGACCCGCGCCGAATCGTGCGACTGATGGGATGGTGGATCGGCCTCGCCACCGTGGTTTCATTCGTCATTTACTGGACGCACTCACTCCCGCTGACGCGCGCGCTATTCTGGCTGTTCATCCCGTCGATCTACTTCTACATAGGCCCGTGCTTCGGCCTGCTGCTCAACCTCGCCGAGCCGCGGATGCGTGCGGTTTTCTGCGCTACGACGCTGTTCGTCGCGAACTTCGGCAATCTCATCGTCGCCCCCGTGGGTGTCGGCCTGCTGAGCGACTGGTTCGCGCCCGGCCATATCGCGAACGCAGAGTCGCTCCGCCTCGCGCAGCTGTGCCTCGTGCCGACCGGCTTGTGGGCGACCTACCACTACTTCCGGTCGGCGCGCCGCCTGGTACCGGACCAGGAGCGCGCGACGGGTGTCAAGGTCGGCTGCCCTTCAATGCATCACTTCCCAAACGAGGATCACGGTACGTGAGATCGCTTCAGCACTACATCGCAGGGCGCTGGACGAGCCCCAGCGGCGGCACGGCACCCTACCCGGTGATCAATCCGGCCACCGAGCAGGCCGTCGCCCAGGTTCTGATGGGCTCCGCGCAGGATGTCGATGCGGCGGTGCGCGCGGCCCGTGCCGCATTTCCGGCTTACGCGGCGCGCTCCCTCGAGCAGCGCATCGAGGACCTGCGTCGCCTGCGTGCGGTGTTCGAGCGGCGCTATGGCGAAATGGTCGCCGCGATCACGACCGAGATGGGCGCACCGCATGACCTGTCGTCCGGCACCCAGGCCGCCAGCGGACTGGAACACATCGACGCCACGATCGGGGCCGCCCGGGAATTGGACTGGGAACGAAAGGTAGATCGGACCGTGAACGTGGTACGCGAGCCGATCGGTGTCTGCGGGCTCATCACGCCGTGGAACTGGCCCATCAATCAGATCATGGGCAAGCTGGCTCCGGCCCTGGTCGCCGGGTGCACTGTCGTGCTCAAGCCCAGCGAACAGGCGCCGCTCTCGGCGCAACTCCTGGCGGAGTTCATTGACGAAGCGGCCCTGCCGGCCGGAGTGTTTAACCTGGTGCACGGCAGCGGCCCCGTGGTCGGTGCCGCCATGAGTGCGCACGCCGATATCGACATGCTGTCCTTTACCGGCTCGACGCGCGCCGGCATCGCGGTGGCCCGGGCCGCCGCGGACACCGTCAAGCGCGTCACACAGGAACTCGGCGGCAAATCGGCGAACATCGTGTTCGCGGACGTCGATCTGGACGCGACCATCGCGCGCGGCGTGCGCGGGTGCTTCAACAACACCGGACAGTCCTGCAGCGCGCCGACCCGCATGCTCATCGAGGAATCGGTCTATCCGCGTGCCATCGAAATTGCCGCGGCGACCGCCCGCGCGGTCAAGGTGGGCGATCCCACCAAGCCCGGCGATCATCTGGGCCCGCTGGCATCGCGGATGCAGTTTGAGAAAGTGCAGGGCTGCATCGCCGCTGGCATCGCGGAAGGCGCACGCCTGCTGGTGGGCGGCCCCGGCCGGCCGGAAGGTCTCGCGACGGGATTTTTCGTGCGCCCGACGCTGTTCTCCGAGGTCAATAACCGGATGTCGATCGCGCGGGACGAAATCTTCGGACCGGTACTGTGCCTCATGCGATTTTCGACGCTCGATGAAGCCATCGAGATCGCCAACGACACGCCCTATGGCCTGGCCGCGTACGTGCAGACCTCCGACCCGCACAAGGCACAGGTGGTCGCCCGCCGCCTGCGCGCCGGGAGCGTACGCCTGAACGGCGCGTCGCCCGGCTACCTCGAGCCCTTTGGCGGCTACCGGCAGTCGGGCAACGGCCGCGAAGGCGGCGTCTACGGCCTGCTCGAATTCCTGGAACTGAAATCCATCAACGGTTACTACGCCTCCTGAAGGACGCGACCGCAATGAAGCTCAAGGACATCAAGACTTTCGTCGTGGGCAATCCGCCGCCGCACAACGGCGGACGCTATTTCGTGTTCGTCAAGCTCACGACGGATGGCAACGTCCACGGTGTCGGCGAGGCCTATTGCGTGCCCTTCCACCCCACGATCGTGGCACGCATGCTCGAGGATGTCTTCGGCCGCTACCTGGCAGGCGAAGATCCGCACAACATCGAGAAAATCTGGCGGCGCGTGTATTCCTCCGGGTTCACGCAGCACTCCGATCTCACGCTCATGGGCGTGCTCAGCGCCCTGGAGATGGCCTGCTGGGACATCATCGGCAAGGAGGCCGGCCAGCCGGTCTACAACCTTCTGGGCGGGCGCGTGCACGAGCGGCTGCGCTCCTACACCTACATCTACGCGCGCCCCGGCGACAAGGTGGACGTCTACCAGGACCCCGACCTGTCGGCCGAGCGCGCGGTGGAACTGGTCAAGCAGGGCTTCACGGCCATCAAGTTCGACCCGGCCGGACCGTACACCGCCTTCGATGGGCGGCAGCTGCGCCTCCCGGCCCTGGATCTGTGCGAGCGCTTCGTCCGCCAGCTGCGGGAGGCCGTCGGCACCAGGGCGGACCTGCTCTTTGGCACGCACGGGCAGATGACGGCGGCAGGCGCCATCCGCCTGGCCCGCCGCCTCGAACCCTACGACCCGCTGTGGTTCGAGGAACCCGTCCCGCCGGACGCCCCGGAGGAGATGGCCAGGGTCGCGCGGGCGACGAGCATTCCAATCGCGGCTGGGGAGCGGCTGGCGACCAAGTACGACTTCGCCCGGCTGCTGCGCGCCGGCAGTGCCGCCATCCTGCAGATGAACCTGGGTCGCGTGGGCGGCATTCTGGAAGCGAAGAAGATCGCTTCGATGGCCGAGGTCGATCACGTGCAGATTGCCCCGCACCTGTATTGCGGGCCGGTGGTCGGCGCCGCCAACATCCAGCTCGCGACCTGCAGCCCCAATTTCCTGATCCAGGAGAGCATCGAGACCTGGCAGGGCTTCCACGCAGCCATCCTCAGGAAGCCGATCCAGTGGTCCGAGGGGTATATCATTCCGCCCACCGAGCCCGGACTCGGGGTCGAATTGAACGAGGACTACATTCAGGGGTTTCCGTACGAAGGAACGCAGCTGCACCTCGAAATGGGCGCGCAGCCCCTGCCGTAAGGTGGCCCGGGGCGCGCCCTGGCGTACGGCCTTGAATCGCAGCGGGTGATTGACAGACCGGGGCGGCACCGGTAGATTTCGACAAACTAAAGTGGGAAGGTTTCCATAGCGGACGTTCTGTGGTTGCGGGCAGCCTATAATTTGGCGCTGGACCCGATAAACGCCGTATGGGAAGAGTGGGTTTGCAGTCAGCGCATGCAGCAGGGGAATCGTCCTTCTGGATGCCTTTCCAATCAAGAATCAGGGGGAAAGTGAGATGAAGAATCGTGCCGCGTACCGGGCTGGCTACCGCGCTTCGCTTTGCCGCCCTGC
>WNFM01079796.1_pt2 | contig 71602 bp, 79 predicted proteins | sample 5400271 | NCBI WGS metagenome assembly WNFM01 (sample SAMN13153352, study PRJNA577476) | soil metagenome | isolation source: 60 cm saprolite on Douglas fir-dominated hillslope | place: USA:California | collected 2013-09-17
CAAGAATCCGGGCAAGCTCAACTTCGGCTCCGGCGGCGTGGGCAGCTCCACGCACCTGAATGCCGAGATGTTCCGCAAGGAAGCGAAGGTCGAGCTCGCGCACATCCCGTACAAGGGCGCGGGCGAGGCGATGACCGGGATCATCTCCAACCAGGTCGACCTGCTGATCACCGCGTCGCCCACCGCGATGGGGCAGGTGAAGGGCGGCAAGATTCGCGCGCTCGCGGTGACGGGCGCCAAGCGCTCCGCCGCATTCCCCGACGTGCCGACCTTCGCGGAAATCGGCTTGCCCGGCTACACGGTGACCGGATGGTTCGGGCTCGCGGTGCCGAAGGGCACGCCGAAGGAAGTGATCGCGAAGATCCACGCGGAGACGGTGAAGGCCTTGGCGGATCCCGGGCTGCGCGACAGGATCCAGCAGCAGGGCGCGGAGCCCGGCGGCATGTCGCCCGAGGCGTACGGGAAGTTCGTGCGCGACGAGACGGTGCGCTGGAGCGGGCTCGCGCGCGGCGCGGGCGTGAAGCCCGAGTAGGCCGGTTAGAATCGCGGCCATGTGGAATCTCTCCTTCACGGCGCCGCAGGTGATCGAGGCGCGGGTGCTCACGCGCCTTCCGGATTCCTTTCGGCGCAAGCGCCGCACCGAGTGGTGCGACGCGAACAAGCCCGGCAGCGAGATCGACAGCTTCCTCGAGGGCCCCGCGTTCGATCGCGCCGGCAATCTGTTCGTCACCGACATTCCGTACGGGCGCATCTTCAGGATCACGCCCGCGCTCGAGTGGACGCTCGCGGCGGAGTACGACGGGTGGCCGAACGGCATGGCATTCCATCGCGACGGGTCGTTGTGGATCACCGACTATCGGCGCGGAATCCTTCGCCGTTCACGCGAAGGCGGGAATCCGGACACGGTCTTCGGCCATCGCAACAGCGAGTCCTTCAAGGGCGTGAACGACCTCACCTTCGACATGGCGGGCAATTGCTATTTCACCGACCAGGGGCAGACGGGGCTCCATGATCCGAGCGGCCGCGTGTACCGGTTGCGCGACACCGGCCATCTCGACCTTCTCATCGGCGGCATCCCGAGCCCGAACGGCGTCGCCCTCGATACGACGGGCAAGGCGATCTTCGTCGCGGTCACCCGCGCCAACCAGGTCTGGCGCGGGCCTCTCCTCGCCGACGGCTCGGTCACCAAGGTGGGCGCCTTCCGCACGTTCTTCGGCGCGAGCGGGCCCGACGGCATGGCGGTGGATGTCGAAAATCGCCTGGTGGTGGCGCATGCGAGCCTGGGCGGCGCCTTCGTCTGCAACGCGCGCGGCGAGGTCACCCACTTCGTGAAGAGTCCCGCGGGCTCGACCGTCACCAACGTCGCCTATCGACCCGGCACCGCGAAGCTGGTGATGACCGAATCGGAGACCGGATCGATCCTGGAAGCCGACCTTCCGGCTGCCGGCGCGCCGCTTTTCTCGCACGCGTAAAAGTGGTGTCAGGTACGACTTTCCGCGGGGCAGAAAGTCGTACCTGACACCACTTTCACTGGGGCGTAATTCCCGCGTCCCTGACGACCTTCACCCAGCGCGCGTTCTCGGCGCGCATGAAGGCGCCGAACTCGGTGGGCGACATGAGGCGGATCTCGGCGCCTTCGTCGAGGAGGCGCTGGCGGATGACGGGGTCGTTCACCGCCGCGGCGACGGCGGCATTGAGCTTCTGCACGACTGCGGCGGGAAGGCCCTTCGGTCCGACGAAGCCGGTCCACGTGCCGACGTCGAAGTCGGGGATGCCGAGCTCCGCCAGGGTGGGGACGTCGGGCACCGCGGGATTGCGCGCGCGGGAGGCGAGCCCGATGGCGCGCACCTTGCCGCCGCGGATCTGCGGAACCACCGCGGGCAGCGTCGCGAAATTCACCTGCGCCTCGCCCGTCATGATGGCGAGCACCGAGGGCGAGCCGCCCTTGTACGGCACGTGGATGATGTTCGCGCCCAGGCTCTTCACCAGCAGCTCGCCGGCCAGATGCCCGGGCGAGCCCACGCCCGACGACGAATAGAACGTCGGCGTCTTCGCGGCGAGCTCCTTCAATTCCGCGGGCGTCCTGAACGTGGTCCCGGGCGCCGCGATCATGATCATCGGGTACGAGCAGATCAGCGCGATCGGCGTGAAATCGTCGAGCGGATGGAATTTCTGCGTCTTGTAGAGGCCCGGGTTGATCGCGTGCACCGCCACCGTCGTCATGAAGAGCGTGTAGCCGTCGGGTGGCGCCTGCAGCATGAGCTCGGCGGCGAAGTCGCCCGCGCCGCCCGGCTTGTTCTCGATCACGATCGGCTGGCCGAGCTGCTCGCCCAGCTTCTGCGAGATGAGGCGGCCCACGACGTCGGTGGATCCGCCCGGCGCGTAACCGATCAGGACCTTGATGGGTTTTTCAGGCCATGCGCCGAATGCGGACGTTGCGGCGAGGGCCACGGACGCGAGAGCGATTCTGAAGATCATCATTTGCCCTTGAACACGGGCTTGCGCTTCTCCATGAACGCGGTGCGCCCCTCGGCGTAGTCCTCACTCTCGAAGCAGTCGAGGATGAGCTTCCTCGCAAGCTCCATGTCCGCGTCGTCCCTCTTCAGCACGTCGCGGATGATGCGCTTGCCGGCCTTGATGGTGAGCGGGGCGCCGCTGCCGATCGCGGTGGTGTACTCGGCGAGCAGCGCGTCGAGGCCTTCGGGCTCGGCCACGCGGTTGATGAGCCCGATGCGCAGCGCCTCGGCGGCGTCCAGGCGCCGGCCGGTGAAGAAGATGTCCTTCGCGAACCCGGGGCCCACAAGCTGCGTCAAGTTCTTCATCGCCGAATAGCGATACCCCAGGCCCAGGCGCGAGGCGGGAACCGAGAACACGGAATTGGAGGAAGCGATGCGGATGTCGCAGCTGATCGCCACGTTCACGCCGCCGCCGATGCAATAACCGCTGATGCAGGCGACCGTGGGCTTGCCGAACTCGTAGATGCCGGCGAGCGCCGCCTCGGCCATCGATTCGTAGCGCGTGACCGCTTCCTTCGCGGCGCGCATGTCCTCGAACTGCGAGATGTCCGCCCCCGAGATGAACGACTTGCCGCCTTCGCCCGACAGCACGACGAGGCGCACGTTGGCGTCCTTCCCGGCTTTCGCGAGGAGCGGCGGCACCGCCTCCCACATGTCCACGGAGAGCGCGTTGTGCTTCTGCGGGTTGTTGAAGCGGATGTGCAGCACGTTGCCGTCCACCCACGTCTTCACGCGTTCGGTGCTCGAGACGTAGCTCATGTCGTTCATCAGAAGACTCCGGCTGTTTTCATCTGCTTCAGGTCCTCGGGGTCGTAGCCCAGCTCGGCGAGGATCTCCTCGGAATGCTCGCCGCGCTTGGGCGCGGCGCGCGCGATGGTCGACGGCGTGCGCGTGAGCGTCACCGGCTGCCCCATGAGCGTCTGCTCGCCGAGGTGCTTCGAGGTCACCTTCTTGAGGATGCCGATGTGCCTCACCTGCGGCTCCTCGAAGACTTCCTTCAGGTTATTGATGCGCCCGCACGCCACGCCTTCCTGGTTCAGCTTGTCGATCCAGTAGTCGCTGCCGTGCGCGGCGAGGCGCTTCTCGATCTCGGCGTTCAGCCAGTCGCGATTCACCGAACGCCCGGACTTGGTCTTCGAGCGCTCGTCGGTGATCCATTCGGGCGCGCCCATCGTCTCGGCGAAGCGCTCCCAGATCTTGCCGCCGAAGACCGCGATGTTGATGAAGCCGTCCCTGGTCCGGTAGACGCCGGTCGGAATGCTGGTCGGATGGAAGTTGCCCGCCTGCCCGGGGATCTCGTGGTCGAGGGTCCAGCGCGCCGTCTGGAAATCCATCATGTACATCTGCGCTTCGAGGAGCGAGGTGTGCAGCCACTGGCCTTTGCCGGAAGCCTCGCGCTCGAGGAGGGCCACGGTTACGCCATAAGCGGCGAAGATGCCCGCGCAGAGATCCGCGATCGGCAGCCCCACGCGCAGCGGTCCCTGGCCCGGCAATCCGGTGACCGACATGAGCCCGCCCATGCCCTGCGCGATCTGGTCGAAGCCGGGGCGCGTCGCATAGGGCCCGGTCTGCCCGAAACCCGAGATGCTCGCGTACACGAGGCGCGGGTTCACTTTCGAGAGCGCTTCGTAGTCGATCCCCAGGCGCGCCTTCACGTCGGGACGGAAATTCTCGAGCAGCACGTCGGCGGTGGCGACCAGCTTCTTCAGCGCGTCGATGCCCGCCGCCTCCTTCAGGTTCAAGGTGATCGAGCGCTTGTTGCGGTGCGTGTACTGGTAGTCGGAGCCTTCCTGGCCGCCGAGCGTGTCGTCGCCGCGCATGTGCTCGGGCATCTGCACCTGGGGTGGGACCGGCGCGCACCTGGGTCAAGTCGACGACGCGGAAACGGGAAAGGGCCTGCGAAGCGGGGAGATGGGGCATGCCCTTAGTTTACTTTGCCCCCGGGCGCGCATCCGATAGCGGCGCTCGCTCCGCTCCATACCGCGCGCGGAAAATCAGAACGGCTGGCGGACGAGCGCGAGCGATCCCGAGCGCCCGTCGATGGCGTACTCGAGCGTGGCGTGGCGAGCGTCGGTGAAACGAAGTGCATAGGTACCGGACGCGGCGATCTTCAATCGCGAGGGATCGTACGGTCCGCCCAGCCACGGCGAGCCGGTGGTGTGCAGCAGCGCGCCCGAATAGGTCCTCGCGTCGAGCCAAGTGCCGCCGGGCATCACGAACCAGGTGGGCTTTCCGCCGGCATCGTAGGTGAGCCATACGCAGAAGAGCGCGCCATCGCGCTCGAGGATCGCGACTCCCCAGCCATTCTGGGACTCGCCGCCCCACCACATGTCGCCGACGCCGTGAGCGTCCCCCGGCACATCGGGGGAGATCGGCATGCGCACGATACTCTTCTGAACGCTCGATGCGCCGAAGGCCCCCGTCAACATCGCGGCATCGCGCCCATCGAACTCGAGGGTGAGGCGGCCCGCGGCAGCCCCGGGAGCCAGCCGCGACGCTTCGTAGGCGAAGTAAGGCGACGAGCGGGGCGAATACACGTCGCCCGCATAGGAGGTGTAGGACGTGTAACCGCGATTCCACTCACCCGTCGGCATCACCCACCACGTGGGTTTTCCCTCCGCATCGTAGGCGTAGATCACATTGAAAAGCTGCGCGCCGTGCTCGACGACGCTCATCCCCCATCCATTCTCGACCGCTCCCGACCACCACATGTCCTGCAACGACTTGAACGGGCCGCGCGTGCCGTTGTAGGTCGCGAGGCTGAGCGCAGTCCCGCCGACATAAACCAGGTACTCGTGCACGCCGTTGCCGTAGAACCCGGGCAGGATGGCGACGCCGTTCGAATCCGTGACCGCGTAGCAGTTCAGTCCCAGGTCGGGGAAGCAACTGAACGCCGCGGGGTTCGCGTCCATCTGCGGGCCGTTGAAGAGCGGCAGGTTGAAGCCCACCGACACGCCCCGCTGCGGGTTGCCGTTCGCGTCCGTGGCGAGGACGGCGATCTGGTTCGGGAACGGGATGCCAGCCGGGGCTTCCTGCGGCGTGGATCCGGGAAGGACCGTAATCGCGGCCGAGGCAGCCGCGCAGGCGAGGCAGAGGGCGAGCGAAAAGGCGGTCCTCATCCCCTGATGTTACGCCCCGCCCGCGCGAAAAATGTGGGCAATTCGGACCATGCCTCGCCGGCAGAAGGCCGGGTCGCTTCAGGCCTGCAGGCGCTCCTTGAAAAATGCGAGCGTCCTCTGCCACGAGAGCTTCGCCGCGGCCTCGTCGTAGCGCGGCGTGGTGTCGTTGTGGAATCCGTGTTGCGTGTTGGGGTAGATGAACGCCTGATACTTGACGTGGTTCGCCTTCAGCACCGACTCGAAGGCGGGCCAGCCGGCGTTGATGCGCTCGTCGGCCGAGGCGTAATGGATCAGCATCGGCGACTTGATCTTCGCGGCTTCCGCGGCGGTGGGCTGCGCACCGTAGTACGGCACCGCGGCGGCGAGATCGGGATAGCGCGTGGCGATGGTGTTCACCATGCCGCCGCCGAAGCAGAAGCCCAGCGCGCCCACCTTGCCGTTGAAGTCGGGGCGCAGCTTCACGTAGTCGACCGCAGCCACGAGATCCTCGGTGCGCTTCGCGCCATCGAGCTTGGCGAACAGGTCGCGCGCCCGGTCCTCGTCGCCCGGGTAGCCGCCCACGGGCGTGAGCGCGTCGGGCGCGAACGCGACATAGCCTTCGACGGCGAGGCGGCGCGCCACGTCCTCGATGTACGGATTGAGCCCGCGGTTCTCGTGGATCACCACCACCGCCGCGCGCTTTGCCTTCGTCGCGGCGGGAAGCGCGAGATAGCCGCGCATGTTTCCCGAGCCCTTGGGCGCGAGGTAGGCGACGTAGCCGGTGGTGATGCGCGGATCGCCCGGCTTCACTTGCTGTGCCCACGCGAAGTTGGGGCTCAGGGCCTCGAGCATCGCGACCGCCGAGAAGCCGCCGACGGCGTATTTCGCGGCGCGCTCGAGGAAATCGCGGCGCGAGATGCCGCCGTGCACGTAGCCGTCGAAGAGCTTCAGTACTTCCGGGGGAAAATCGCTGGCTTGCTTGCGTTCCATGGGGCCTCCTCTACAAGAAGCGGCGCAGCTCCGCGTAAGTCTCGTCGGGAGCCTGTTCCGCGGGGTAATGACCGCAGGGGAGCATCTTTCCACGAACGTCGGCGGCACGCTCGCGCCACGCCTCCAGCGGCTTGTAGCTGCGGTTCACGTGGCTCTTCTCGCCCCACAGCACCAGCATCGGCATCTCGATCTTCCGGTCGAGGTCGGCCTCGTCGTGCTCGAGGTCGATGCCCACCGCGGCGCGGTAGTCCTCGCACACGGCGTGGATGTTGTCCGGCGTGCAGCAGCGGATGTACTCGGCCATCGCCTCGGGCGTGAACGCGGAAAGGCCCACGCCCTTCTTGTCGAGCTTCTTGCGGATATAGCGCTCCAGGCCGTAGGCGACGAGCATCTGCTCGGGGTAGTCGAACGGCTGCGCCATGAAGAACCAGTGGTACGACTCCACCGCCCATTGCTTCTTGATGTGGGTGAGCATGTGGTGCGTGGGGACGATGTCGAGGAAGGCGATCTTCGCGACCTTTGCGGGATGGTCGAGCGCCATGCGGTGCGCCGCGCGAGCGCCGCGATCGTGGCCCGCGACCGAGAAGCGCTCGAAGCCCAGCGCGCGCATCACCTCGACCTGGTCGTTCGCCATGGCGCGGAACGAGTAGCCCGCGTGGTCGTCGCCGCCGGGCGGCTTGGAGCTGTCGCCGTAGCCGCGCAAATCGCTCGCCACCACCGTGAATTCGGCGGCAAGCCGCGGCGCGATCTTGTGCCACATCACGTGCGTGAGCGGGTTGCCGTGCAGGAGGAGGAGCGGCGGCCCCGATCCCCCGACGCGCAAATGGATGCGCGCCCCGGGGACCTCGATATCGCGCTTCTCGAATCCTTCAAACATTAAAGCTTGGGTCCGCAGATAAACGCAGATGAACGCAGATAAGGGCGGGCTGAAATTCCAGTTGCAGCCTCCATGACGGGTCGGATCAACGGCGAAATCATCGGCGTTAATCTGCGTTTATCTGCGGACAACTGCTTTCCGCCGGCATTACTCATTTCCGCAAGAGCTTCGTAAGGGCTCCGACGTCCTTCAGCGCCTCGATGTCCCAGACGAGGTCGAGCACCTTCCGGGAGCGCGCACGGTCGAGGCCCCCCCATTCGGCGCACTGGCGGAATTTCTCGGAGAGTTCGCCGTCGGTCATCGGGTTGGCGGGGCTGCCCTTGCCGAAGTCGGCCCGCCCCTTGATCAACTTGCCGTCGTCCATCTCGATCTCGATGATCGTCGTCATCTTGTCGAAGCCCGCGGCCTCGGCCTCGGGGTCGACCGCGAACTCGACCCGCGCGATCATCGCCTGCACGTCGGCGCGGTTCACCACCGCGTCGGTGAACTCCCCGAGGCCGGCTTTGCCTTCGAGGAGGAGGATCGCCATGCAGAACTCCATGCTGAACTTGGCCTGCAGCTCGTTCTTCGGCCGGTGGTGGATCAGCGCGTTGGGCATGTTGTGGTTGGTGCCCACCTTCACGTGGCGCACGCGCGCGGGCTTGATGTCGTGCCTGGCGATGAGCGCCATCATCACCGCCATCCCCGGATGCGTGAGCGAGCCGCTCGGATGCGGCTTGATGGAGATGCCGGGCATCGCGAAAGTCCAGGGGCTTCCCAGCTTGCCCTCGATCATCTCGGGGCTGAAGCCGCCGCCGGCGGCGCGGAAGAATCCGCGCTCGGCTTCCAGCCCGTTGGGGGAAGCGGTGAAGCCGAGCGCCGCGATCTCCGCGGCGACCACGCCGTTCTCCGCGGCGCGCCCCGCGTGGAAGGGCTTGGTCATGGTGCCGAAGTTCTCGCGCAGACCGCCGGCCTGGGTCGCGCCGATGGACAGCGCGCGGCGCACGGCCTCGCGATCGAGGCCGAGGAGCTTCGCCGCCGCCGCCGCCGAGCCGATGGAGCCGCAGGTCGCGGTGCTGTGAAAGCCCGTCTGGTAGTGGCGCGGCATGATCGCTTCGGCGACCTTGCACTCGACTTCCACGCCGATGTGGTAGGCGAGCATCAGCTCGGCGCCGGTGAGGCGCGCGCGCTCGGCGAGCGCCAGCGCCGGCGGCAGCACCGGGGCGGTGGGATGCGTAAGGAGGCCATACACGCGGTCCTTCGCCACCGCGAGCTGCGTATCGTCGAAATCGTCGGCGTGGATCGAGATGCCGTTGGCGAACGAGGCGAAGCGTGCCGGCACGTTCATGTCGCTGCCGATCACCGTGCTGCCGCCCTCGGCGGAGAAGCCGAGCGCCTTGAGGTATTTGCGCGTAATGGCGCCGGTCTCGGAGGCGGCGCCCGCGAGCGCGAGGCCCAAGCCGTCCAGCACCGAACGCTTGCCGAGGTGGGCCACGTCCTTCGGCACGTCGGCCGATTTCGTGGCGCACACGAAGCCCGCGACGTAATCGGTGAGCGAAGTGTCGCGTGCCTTGCTGGCGCGCTGCGAGGCGGACCTGGTGGAGGGGGTCATGGTCGCGCTGCCTATCGCGCCGAGCCCGCGGCCTGCGCGCGGGACATGCCGGCCTTGCGGCTTGCGGCCAGGCGCGCGGCGAGGCGCACGGCTTGCTCGAGGGCGCCGGTGGTGGCGACGCCCTTGCCGACGATGTCGAAAGCGGTGCCGTGCGCGGGCGTCGTGAAGACGGTGGGCATGCCGCCGGAAACGGTGACGCCGCGATTGAAGCCCTTCAGCTTGGTCGCGATCTGGCCCTGGTCGTGGTACATCGTGAGCACGCCGTCGTACTCGTCGCCGAAGCCCTTGATGAACACCGTGTCGGCCGGAAACGGGCCCTTGCACGCGATGCCGCGCGCGGCCGCCTTGGCCACGGCCGGGGCGATGATGTCGATCTCCTCGCGGCCGAAGAGTCCGTTCTCGCCGCCGTGGGGATTCAGCGCCGCCACCGCGATGCGCGGCTTTGCGATGCCCGCGCCGCGCATGGTGGCGTCGGCGAGGGTGAGCGCGTCGTCGATGCGCTGCGGGGTGATCCTGTCGAGCGCCGTGCGCAGCGACTCGTGCGAGGTGACGCGCGACATCCACTTTCCGTCGAGCACGTTCATCTCGCCGAAGAAGCCCTCGTGCCTGGTGAGCTTCGCGAACATCTGGTGCTCGTCGTTGTACTTCCACCCGCCCGCGTGCAGCGCCGCCTTGTTGAGCGGGGCGAACACGATGCCGTCGATGCGCCCGGCGAGCGCGAGCCCGATCATCGCGGCGAGTGTCTCGCCGGCGATGCGTCCCGAGGCGGACGACACCACGCCGCGCGGAAAGCCGGTCGAGGGATCGAGGTTGCCCAGGTCGATGAGCGGCACCTCCTCGCGCTCCCACTCGACGTCCTCGGGCGTGGCGTAGCGGCGCCAGTCGACGGTGACGCCGGCGTCGCGCGCGCCCTGGGCGAGCACGCGCGCATCGCCAACCACGAGGAGGCGCGCCGCGTCCGAGAGGCGCTTGTCGGCGAGCACGCGCGCGCACTGCTCCGGGCCGATTCCCGTGTAGTCGCCCAGCATCAACCCGAGTACGGGAAGGCTCATGTCAGTCTCCGGTCGGTGAAATAGGTGATCGCCGCCACCATGATGAACGTGATCGCCAGCATGGTGATGGACAGCACGGCGATCGGCCCCCAGTCATTGCTCTCGCGCAGGTCGAACATGGTGACCGAGATCGTCTTGGTGCGCGCGGTGAACAGGAGAATGGTCGCGGAAAGCTCGCGGATGGAGCCGATGAAGATGAAGATCCAGGTCGCGATCACGCCGTTCCTGATGAGCGGCGCCGTGATGCGCGCGAGCGTGCCGAGGCGGGTCGCGCCGAAGATGCGGCTCGCGTCCTCGAGCTCGGGGTGCACGCTCTTCAGCGACGAGGCGATCTGCTGGTAGCCCACCGGGAGCTCCTTGGTCACGTAGGCGAGGAAGATGATCCAGAGCGTGCCGTAGAGCACCAGGGGTGGCGTGGTGTAGCTCAAGAAGAGGCCCACGGCGAGGACGATGCCGGGGATCGCGACCGGCGCGGTGGCGAGGAAGGCGAGGTAACGGTGGCCCCACACGAGCTTGCGAAGGCTCAGGTAGCCGATGGTGGTCGCGAGGATGGTGCCCACGGTGGCCGCGGACGTGCCGAGGATGAATGTGTTGACGAGCGCGTCCTTGGTCTGGCTGAACTCGAAGAACACGAAGCGCCAGTGCTCGAGCGTGAGGTTGCCCTCGACCGGTCCCGACCAGTTCTTCACGAAGGCGGTGCGCACCAGAACGCCGTAGGGAAGGATGATCGAGCAGCCGAGCACGAAGACGAAAAGGGCGAGCGCGGGCACGGTCCAGCCGCGCAGGCGAATCAGGCGCTGGCCGGTGCTTTTTCCCCCGATCACCGAGTAGCCGCGCCGCCCCATGATCGCGGCCTGCGCCCTCAGGAGCACCACGGTCACCACGAGGAGCGGCACCGAGGCGGCCGCGGCGAGTCCGAGCCGGGGCGGGAATTGGAAAAGGCTCCAGATCTTGGTGGTCATGGTGTCGATGCCGGCCGGCAGCGCGAGGATCGCGGGCACGCCGAAGAGCGTCATCGATTGCAGGAACGCGACCAGGAACCCGGCGACCAGGGCCGGCATGACGAGCGGGAAGGTCACGTGCAGCGCGGTGCGCCAGGCGGGGGCGCCGAGGATCGACGAGGCTTCCTCGAGGTCGCTCGGAATGAGATCGAGGCTGTTGGCGACGAAGGTGAAGACGTAGGGAAAGGTGTAGAGCGCCATCACGAACACCATTCCCCACGCGGAGAAAGTGTTGATGAGCGGCTGCGCCTCGAAGGCCTTCAGCCCGAAGAGCTGGTAGTACCACTGGTTGATGATCCCCGCGTTGGGCCCGCCGAGGAGCACCCATGCGAAGCCGCCGAGGAAGGGCGGGGTCACGAACGAGGCGAGGATCAGCACGCGGAAGAGGCGCTTGCCGGGAAGCTCGGTGCGCGCGACGAGCCAGCCCATGGGTGCGGCGGCCAGCACGCAGAGAATGCCCACCGCGGCCGACGTCCAGAGCGTGGTGATGAACGGCTTCACGAAGCTCTCGTCGTCGAGGAAGTGCCGGTAGTGCTCGAGCGTGAAATGCCTCGACTCGTCCGCGAGGCTGGTGACCGTGAGCCAGAAAAGCGGCAGCAGCACGAGCCCGGCCAGCAGCACGACCATGGCGATCGAGAAGGGAGCGGTCCAGTCGATGGACCGCTTCGCCCGCGTCACTTCAATTGCCGAAGAGCGCCGTGTAGCGCTTCTTGATCTCTTCGACTTTCGGCAGCATGCCCACGGGATCGTCGGGCAGCACCTTGATCCTGGAAAGCGGCGTGCGGCCTTCGGGCTCCTTCGCGTCGGGGTGCACGGAGCGCGCGCCGCCCTCGTCGATGATGAGCTGCTGGATCTTCGCCGTGTAGAGGAAGTTCTGGAACACGCGCGCCGCGTTGGGGTGCGGGGCGTCGGCGAAGATCGCGGTGGGCGAACCCACGAACGGCGTGCCTTCCTTCGCGTAGATGACCTTCAGCGGGCTCTTCTTGTCCATCTCGATGAACACGCTGTACTCGTTGCCGTCGACCATCACCACGCGCTCGCCGCTCGCGATGCTCTTGGGTGTGGCGGTCGTCGACTGCAGCTGCTGCACGCCCTGCCTGGAGAGCTTCTCGAGGTACTCCCAGCCGAGCGCCTTGGTGAGGGCGTAGGTGCCGGTCAACGCGGTGCCGCTGTAGCCCGGGTGCGCCTTGGTGAGCTTGCCTTTCCATTTCGGGTCGAGGAGGTCGAGGTAGCCCTTCGGCGCCTCGGCCTCGGGCACGAGCTTGGTGTTGTACGCCATCACCGAGAGCGTGGCGCGCCAGGTGGCGAAGTAGCCCTGCGGATCCTTGTACTGCGCGGCGTAGCGCTTCACGTCCGGCGGCGTGTGCGAGGCGAGCCACTTCTGCTGCTTCCAGGAGATGAAGTGCGAGGCGTCCGAGGAATTCACCACGTCGACGTTCTTGATGCCCGACTGGTGCTCCTGGTTGATGCGCTGGAAGACGCGCTCCGAGCCGCTCCTCTCGACCTCGACCGGAATCTTCGGATAGGCCTCGCGGAACGCCTTCGCCACGCCCTCGGCGACGCGCACGTCCACCGACGAGTACCAAACGACCTTGCCTTCCTTCTCCGCCGCGGCGACCATCGCCGGCGTGGTCTCCTGGGCGGCCGCGCTCAACGCGGTCGCCGCGATCGATGCTGCGATGACGCTCATGCGGTGACACGATCCCATCCTGAACCTCCTCGAGAGTTTTTTAGCGGGTCAATCCCCGGCAACGATCCGGGTCGAATCTGACGTGCACGCGGGAGCCCACGGGGACGTTGAATGCCGCGGGCGCGGCGATGAGGATCTCCTGGCCCACGTCGACGATGTAATCGCGCTGGCTGCCGAGATAGGCCTGGCCGCGCACGACACCGGGCAGCGTGTTGGCGGCCTCGACCGGCGCCGTCGCCATGAGCTCGAGGTCGTGGGTCTTCACGCAGAAGCTCATCGGCTCGCCGGGGGGCGCGAGCTCCCCCTGGCCGACGGCGATGCGCCTGCCGGCGACTTCCACCTCGCGATCGGAAACGCGGCGCGCGTCGAGCACGTTGCTCGCGCCGATGAAGCGCGCGACGAACTTCGAATTGGGGCGGTCGTAGACGTCCTCGGGCGTGCCGATCTGCTCGATGCGCCCGGCGCTCATGACGACGATGCGATCGGCCATCGTCATGGCCTCGGTCTGGTCGTGCGTGACATAGATGGAGGTGTTGTGGAACTCGTCGTGCAGGCGGCGGATCTCGAAGCGCATGTCGCCGCGCAGGTTCGCGTCGAGATTCGAGAGCGGCTCGTCGAGGAGGAGAATATCAGGGTTGGGCGCCAGCGCCCGCGCCAGCGCCACGCGCTGCTGCTGGCCGCCGGAGAGCTCCGAAGGATAGCGCGCGGACTCGCCGGAGAGCTTGGTGGCGGCGAGCATGGCGAGCGTGCGCGCGCCGCGCTCGGCGCCCGGAACCGATTTCATCCTGAGCCCGTAGCCCACGTTCTGGGTGACCGTCATGTGCGGCCACACCGCGTAGCTCTGGAAGATCATGCTCATCTGGCGCCGCTCGGGCGGCACCACGGCCTTCGGCGAGGAGATCACCTTGCCGCCCACGCGGATCTCGCCCGCGTCGGGCTCGAGGAACCCGGCGATCATTCGCAGCGTCGTGGTCTTGCCGCATCCCGAGGGCCCGAGGAGGCAGATGAACTCGCCCCGCTCCACCGAGAGGCTCACGCCGTCGACGGAGCGCACCGCGCCGTAATGCTTGCTGAGATTGTCGAGCTCGAGGTGCGCCATGGATGTTTCATTGAATCATACAAGGCGGGTCGGCGAGCCGCGCGGGAGTAAAATCGGTGGCTCGAAAAAAGGAACAATGATGAGCGCGCAGAAAATCCCCGCGACACTGATTCCCGGCGACGGCATCGGCCCCGAGGTCACGGCGGCGACGCTCGAAGTGCTGGTCGCGCTCGGCGCGCCCTTCGAGTGGGACACGCAGCAAGCCGGAGTGGCGGGCGTCCAGCAGTGCGGCGATCCCCTTCCGCCGCAGACCCTCGCCAGCATCCGCAAGACGCGCCTCGCCTTGAAGGGCCCGCTCGCGACCCCGGTGGGCGGGGGCTTTCGCTCCTCCAACGTGCGCCTGCGCGAGGAGTTCCATCTGTACGCGAACCTGCGTCCGGCGCGCACGCTCGTCCCCGGCGGGCGCTACGAGGACATCGACCTGGTCCTGGTGCGCGAGAACCTCGAGGGCCTCTACGTGGGCTTCGAGCACTACGTGCCGATCGGCGACGATCCGCGCGCCGTCGCCATGGCCTCCGGCGTGAACACGCGCGCGGGCTGCACGCGCATCTGCGAGTTCGCCTTCGACTATGCGTTGAAGAACGCCCGCAAGAAGGTGACGCTCGTCCACAAGGCCAACGTGCTGAAGGCGCTGACCGGCCTATTCCTCGAGGCGGGCAAGGCGGTGGCGAAGAAATACGAGGGCCGGATCGCCTGCGACGATCGCATCATCGACGCCTGCGCGATGCAGCTGGTGATGAACCCCTACCAGTTCGACGTGATCGCCACCACCAACCTGTTCGGCGACATCCTCTCCGACGAGATCGCGGGCCTGGTGGGCGGCCTGGGAATGGCGCCGGCGGCCAACATCGGCACCGACGCCGCGATCTTCGAGGCGGTGCACGGCTCCGCGCCCGACATCACCGGCAAGGGCATCGCCAATCCGCTCGCGCTGATGCTCTCCGCGGCGCTGATGCTCGACCATGTGGGCCTGGGCGACAAGGCCGCGCGCATGCGCGTGGCGATCGACAAGGTCCTGCGCGAGGACAACATCCGCACCGGAGATCTCGGCGGGAAGGCGAATACCAGGGAATTCACTTCCGCCATCGTCAAGCGCCTTGGTTAGATCACCTCGAAGCATCGAGTGGCTCGGCCTTTCTTCGTGACCTTCGTGTCCTTCGTGGTGAGCAGCCGTAATTCTTTTGAGCGAAAATAACCCGATGCGCAGCAAACTCTTCGTGCCGGGCTCGCGCCCGGAGCTTTTCGCCAAGGCGATGGCGAGCGAAGCCGATGGGCTGTCGTTCGACCTCGAGGACGCGGTCGACGAGTCGATGAAGGACGAGGCGAGGAGGAGCCTCGCGCATTTCCTGCGCGCGCTCGAGCCGGGACACGGCAAGACCATCATCGTGCGCGTGAACGGCCTCAACACGCCGCACTTCGAAGCCGACATCGAGGCGGTGGTCGGCCCCAACCTGGATCTGGTGAACCTGCCCAAGCCCGAATCCGCGGACGACGTGCGCGCCTGCGCGGACGCGATCGCGATCGCCGAGCGCCGCGTGGGCATGTCGCCCATCGGCATCCTCGCCAACATCGAGTCGCCCCGGGCGTTTCGCCTCGCCGCGGAGATCGCGACGGCGAGCCCGCGCGTGGCGGGGCTGCAGGCCGGATGGGGCGATCTCATCGAGCCCCTCGACATGGATCGCTACAATCCGGCGCTGATCGAGGCGCTCCTTCTGCACATCCGCATCGCCGCGGGTGAAGGCGGCGTGTGGGCCTACGACGGCGCCTTCGCCAACATCAGTGACCCGGACGGGTACCGGCGCGAAGCCGAGAGCGCGCGCCGCCTGGGCTACCTCGGCAAGAGCTGCATCCATCCCTCGCAGGTGCCGATCGCCAACGCCGTGTTCCGCCCGAGCGACGCGGAGATCGCGCACTCGCTGCAGGTAGTCGCGGCCGCGCGCGATGCGTCGCTGCGCGGCGTGGGCGCCTTCACCGTGAACGGCCGCATGGTCGATGGCCCGTTCGTGCGCCGCGCCGAGGCGATCCTCGAGCTCGCGCGCAAGCTGAACCTCCTCGATCCCCAGGAAAGGACGATCCAGTGAAAAGTGGTGTCAGGTACGACTTTTCACCGGCAGGCCTCGCCAGCGAAAAGTCGTACCTGACACCACTTTTCGTGGTTGCCTGCGCGATGCTCGCGCTTGCCATGCCGGCCGCGGCGCAATTGAATTTCCCGTTGAAGCCGGTGACCCTCATCGTCCCGTATCCCGCGGGCGGCTCCAACGACACGTTCGCGCGCGAGATCGGCAAGAGGCTCTCCGACACCTGGAAGATCCCGGTGATCATCGACAATCGTCCGGGCGCGGGCGGCTCGATCGGCGCGGCGATCGTCTCGAAGGCCGCGCCCGACGGCTACACGCTGTGCCTGCTCTCGTCGTCCTTCACCACCAACGCCGCGATCCAGACCAACCTGCCGTTCGATCCGGTGGGCGGATTCTCGCCCGTGGCGATGGTCGCGAAGGGACCGATGATCGTCACGGTCTCCAACAAGGTTCCCGCCAGGACCATGCTCGAGCTCTTCGCGCTCGCGCGCGCCAATCCCGGCAAGCTCAACTACGGCTCGTCGGGGCAGGGCAGCACCAACCACTTCGCCACCGAGCTGCTGCTGGAAGCGGCGAACATCCGGATGACGCATGTTCCCTACAAGGGCATGCCGCCCGCGGTGACCGACCTGATCGGCGGGCACGTCGACGTCCTCATCACGAGCGGGCCCTCGATCTACCAGCACGTGAAAGCGGGCAAGGTGCGCGGCCTCGGCGTGACCAGCAAGGGGCCCTCGGCAGTGGTCCCGGACCTGCCGCCGGTCGCGCAGATGGGCGGGGTGCCCGGCTACAGCTTCGAGCTCTGGTGGGGGATCCTCGCCCCGCCCCATACGCCGCCCGACGTCGTGATCCAGATCAACATCGACGTGAACCGGATCCTCAACACGCCCGAGATGAAGGAGGTGTTCCTGCGCGAGGGCGCCGAGCCCGCGCCGATGTCGGCGGCCGCGTTCGCCGCGACGATCCGCAACGAGATCGAGGGCTGGAAGAAAGTCGCAAAGGCGGCGAACATCAAACCGGAATGACGACCCTCTCCCCAACCCTCTCCCATGGGAGAGGGAGCAAACGCTGGACGAGTTTTCGCGAGTGACACGCGCATGTTGAGGAAACGCGATTACACGCCGGGCAAGCGCGGCGCCCTCGACGGCATTCGCGTGCTCGACCTCTCGCGCCTGGTCGCCGGCAACACGCTCACCGGCGTGCTCGCCGACTTCGGCGCCGAGGTGATCAAGGTCGAGCCCGCCGCGGGCGATACGCTGCGCGCGTGGCGCACCGCGAACGTCCAGGTGAACTGGAAGCTCTACGCGCGCAACAAGAAGAGCGTGGCCCTCGAGCTGCGCAAGCCCGAGGCGCGCGAGCTATTGCTCAAGATGGTCGAGAAGGCCGACGTGTTCGTCGAGAGCTTCCGCCCCGACACCCTCGAGAAGATGGGCCTCGCGCCCGCAGCGCTGCATGCGCGCAATCCCCGGCTCGTCATCGTGCGCATCTCGGGCTGGGGGCAGAGCGGCCCCTACCGGCGCCGCCCCGGCTTCGGCACCCTGGTCGAGGGCATCTCCGGGTTCGCGTCGTTCAACGGCTTCGCCGACCGCGAGCCGGTGCTGCCGCCCATGTACATGGCGGATTCCTACGCGGGGCTCTACGGCGCGAGCGGCGTGCTCATTGCGCTGCGCGAGGTGGAAGTGAACGGCGGCACGGGCCAGGTGATCGACCTGCCGCTCCTCGACCCGCTGTTCACCGTGCTGGGTCCGCAGGCGGCGAGCTATCGCCTCACCGGCCAGGTGAAGCCGCGCACCGGCAGCCGCTCCACCAACTCGGGCCCGCGCAACGCCTATCGCGCGAAGGACGGGCATTACGTCGCGCTCAGCGCTTCCACGCAGAAGATGGCCGAGCGCGTGTTCGCCTCCATCGGCCGCGCGGAGCTGATCGACAATCCGCGCTACCGGACCAACGCCGATCGCGTGAAGAACGCGCAGGAGCTGGACGCGATCATCGGCGAGTTCATCGCGCGGCGCACGCAGGCCGAGAACGTGGCGTTCTTCGAGAAGGCCGAGGTCACCATCGGCCCGATCTACGACATCACGCAGATCGTCGAGGACGCGCACTTCATCGAGCGCGAGGTGCTCGCCGATTATCCCGACGCGGACATGGGCGAATTTCCCATGCACCACGTGGTGCCGCGCCTGGGCGGCACGCCCGGGGCGATCGCCACACCCGCGCCGGGGCTGGGCCAGCACAATCGCGAGCTCCTGAGCGAGGTGGGCGTGGACGAAGCGTGCTACCGCGAGCTGCTGAGCCGGGCAGTGGTCTACGAGGGCGGGCAAGCGGAAGGCGGCGAACCGGAATGATCGCGGTCCCCAATTCCTCGGGCACCTCGCTGCCGCGCTACAAGGCGCCGCCCGGCACCTGCGACTGCCACATCCACATCTACGATCCGCGCTTCAAGATGAAGTGGCCGAAGCTGCGCGCGGTGACGGACGCGTCGGTCGAGCAGTACCGGCTGCTGCAGAAGCGCTTGGGCACCGCGCGCGCGGTGGTGGTCCAGCCCGCCGCCCATGGGACCGACAACGCGGTGACGCTCGACGCGGTGGCGCAGCTCGGCATCGAGAACGCGCGCGGCATCGCGGTGTGCCACCCGACGGTGACCGACACCGAGCTCGTCGCCATGAACAAGGCGGGCATCCGCGGCCTGCGCTTCACGCTGCACGAGCCGCGCACCGCGGTCACCAGCGTGGAGATGATCGAGCCGCTGGCGCATCGCGCGCATCGCCTCGGCTGGCACGTGCAGCTGCATCTGCGCGCCGAGCAGATCGTGCTCTGGGCGCCGATGATCGAGAAGCTTCCCGGCACCCTCGTCTTCGACCACATGGCGCGCCTGCCGCAGCCGCAGGGCCCGCGCCACCCCGCGCTCGCCATCGTGAAGCGCCTCATCGACAAGGGCTCGACCTGGGTGAAGCTCTCGGGGCCCTATCTGGAAACGCAGGTCGGGCCGCCGCGCTACGCCGACGTGAAGAGCACCGCGCGCGCGCTCCTCGAGTACGCGCCGCAGCGCTGCGTGTGGGGGAGCGACTGGCCGCATCCGACCGAGCCGCACACCAAGCCGGACGACGCGGTGCTTTTCGACCTCGTTCAGGAGTGGACCACGGACGAGATCACGCGCATGAAGATCCTGGTCGCCAATCCCGCGACGCTTTACGGGTTCTGAGCTTTCGCCCCGCGAAACCGGCTCGTGGTTTCCTACACCACAAAGCGCGATCGTTACACGAGCGCGTGGCGGCATTCGTGGTCTATTGGTTACCACACCCCATCGGAGCGCTCGCCATGTCCCTCGGACTCATTCTTCTCATCATCGTCGTGCTGATGCTCGCCGGCGCGGTCCCCGCGTGGCCCCATAGCCGCGGCTGGGGCTACGGCCCGAGCGGCGGCCTGGGCCTGGTGCTGATCATCCTCCTCGTGCTGGTGCTGCTCGGCCACATCTAGGCGGTTCTTGTTTGTTGGTTAGAATCGGGGGCATGGAGGTTTCTCCGATGCCCTCGTTTCGCTTTCCGCTCGCCGTCGCATCCCTGGCCCTCGCAACGCTCGTCCACGCGCAAGGCTATCCCACCAAGCCGGTCAAGATCATCGTCGCGTTCACGCCGGGCTCGGCGACCGACATCATCGCGCGCGTCACGGCGGACCAGTTCTCGAAGTCGATGGGGCAATCGTTCATCGTCGAGAACAAGCCCGGCGCGGGCGGCATCCTCGGCACCGAGGCGGCGAAGAACGCCGCGCCCGACGGCTATACGCTCACCGCGTGCCCGAGCGGCCCCTTCGGCATCAATCCCGGCATCTACAAGTCTCTGCCCTACGACCCGATCAAGGACTTCGAGCCGATCAGCGACCTGGTGCTCACGCCGCAGACGATCGTGGTCGGCGCGCAGACGCCGTACCGGAGCCTGAAGGACCTCGTCGCCGCCGCGAAGGCCAGGCCCGGCGAGATCGCCTACGGCTCGCTCGGCACCGGCTCGACCAGCCACCTCACCATGGAAGCGTTCCAGCAGGCCGCCGGCGTGAAGATGAACCACATCCCGTTCAAAGGCGGCGCCGAAGCGCAGACGCAGATCATGGGCGGCGCCTTTCCGGTGATGTCCGATACCGTCCCCGGAGTGCTCGCGCAGGTGAGGGCGGGGAAGCTGCGCGCGCTGGGCGTGGCGATCCCGCAGCGCTCGCCCTATCTTGCCGACGTGCCGACCATCGCCGAGCAGGGTTTCGCGGGCTTCGAGAGCGTCGGGTGGATCGGCCTGTGCGCCCCCGCGAAGACACCCGCCGCGATCCTCGACAAGCTGAACGCGGAAGTCAGGAAGATGCTCGCCTCCCCGGAAGCGAAGCGCAAGATCGACGACCTCGCCTTCACGCCGGTGGGCGATTCGCGCGCCGAGTTCGCCGCGTGGATCAAGGCCGAGATCGCGAAGTGGTCGAAGATCGCGAAGGCGAGCGGCGCCCGGGCCGACTGAAGTCTTGTACGACCTCATCGTCGTCGGGTTGGGCGCGGTCGGCGCGGCGACCGCCTATCAGGCCGCCAGGCGCGGCGCGAGCGTGCTCGGCATCGACCAATATTCGCCCCCGCACGCGCTCGGCTCGTCGCACGGCGACACGCGCATCACGCGGGTGGCGATCGGCGAGGGCGAGCAATACGTGCCGCTGGTGCGCCGCTCGCACCAGATCTGGCGCGAGATCGAGGCGCGCACCGGCGAGGAGCTGCTGGTGGTGACCGGCGGCCTCATCATCTCGAGCCCGGCGCGCCGCGCCACCACGCACGTTGCCGATTTCTTCGACAAGACGCTCGCCGCCGCGAAGCGCTTCTCGATCGAGCACGAGATGCTCGGCGCCAGGCAGCTGCGCGAGCTCTTTCCGCAGTTCAACGTGAGCGACAACGAGGTCGGCTACTACGAGCCCGGCGCGGGCTACGTGCGGCCGGAAGCGTGCATCGGCGCGCAGCTCGCGCTCGCCGCCGAGCACGGCGCGAGCCTCGCGCGGAACGAGCGCGTGCTCGACCTCGCCGAGGAAGGCGGCGTCGTGCGCGTGCGCACCGAGGCCGCGGAATACAGCGCGCGCGAGCTGGTCGTGGCGGCGGGCGCGTGGCTGCCCGACTTCCTCGATCCGGATCCCGCGCGCCTTTTCACCGTCACTCGGCAGGTCCTTTTCTGGTTCGAGGTCGAAGCGCCGATCGAGGAGTACCAGGCCCCGGACTTCCCCGTCTGGATCTGGGAGCTGCAGCAGCGCAGCCAGGTGATCTACGGCTTCCCGGCGCTGGACGGCGCCGCCGGCGGCATCAAGATCGCGACCGAGCAATATGCCGAGGCGACGAGCGCGAAGCTCGTGCGCCGCGAGGTGGGCGAAGAGGAGCAGCGCGCGATGTACCGCGATCTCGTCATGCCGAGCCTGCCCTGGGTCGGCCCGCGCTGCGTGCGGACCGCGACCTGCCTCTACACCGCCACGCCGGACTTCCATTTCGCGATCGATCGGCACCCGCGCCTGCCGCACGTGGTCGTCGCATCGGCCTGCTCGGGCCACGGGTTCAAGCATTCGGCGGCGCTGGGCGAGGCGCTCGCCGAATGGACCCTCGGGGGGAGGATCCCCGCCCTCCTCGCCCCCTTCTCGCTAGGAAGATTTAGCAACGTTTAAGAGCGGCTTAAGGACACCGCATCGCTCCCGGGCGGAGAGTTCGTCTCGCAGCATCCACCCACGACGAACCAGGAGCCCGCCATGAATACGCCCCGTGCCACCGTTGGAATCGCCATCGTTTTCCTCGCCGCCGCGTTGTCGCTGGCCGGCATCCCGCACCCAGCCGAACGCGGCTTCGCCTACGCAGGCGACCCGAGCGTGCCGGGCGCGAGCGAAGCCTTGGCGCGCGTCGAGGCGAAGGATGCCCCGCAAGGCAACGTCGTCGATCTCGCTTACTAGAACTCGAAACGGGGAGCCGACATGGACACCAACGCCAACAAGGACCTCATTCGCAGCACGGCCGTGGTGATCGGCGCGTGGCTGATCGTGATCGCCGCGGGCGTGGACGAGCGCCTGCACGCGTCGGGGAACGTGGTCTACATCAACTACCAGATCGAGTAAGCCCTTCGGTTTCAAGGGCCTTTGGAGTAGCATTTCCCACAAAGCTCAACAACCCGAAAAAAAGGGGAGAACAATGCGCGCACGCATCTTGCCGTTCCTGTTGGCCGTCTCGTTGTCCGGTTGCACCGCCGAGGCGCCGCCCAATCCACCGAAGGGAAAGGACCTGCTCACCCCGCAGGCGCAGTTCGAGGCCGCCCACCCGGGCGGCGAGTTGTGCACCTCGTCCGCTTGCCCGGTCACGATCAAGGTGGGGGCCGGCTGTGCCTTCACGGTGACTCCCCCCACGCTCGGCATCTCGCACCCGGTGGACGAGGCGACCATCACATGGACCATCGATCCGGGCTCCACGGGCACGGTGATCTTCGCCGCGAGCAACGGGATCAATGGCAAGACGGGCGCCTGGAACAGCGCATTCCGGAACGGAACACGGGTGAGCGACACCGTGTACACCTGGATCGACAAGAACAAGCCGCCGGGACAGTCCCCCGGCACTCCCTACGGTTACAACATCGACGTCGTGCAAGGCGGCGTGGCCTGCCCGAGGTACGACCCGACGGTCATCAACGACGTCTAGGCAGACACGGCGCCCAGCCAGGCGCGCGCTTCGCTCATGACCTCGTCGTAGGCGAGCGCGCGTCCCTTCGATTCCTGCGCCGCGAAGGCGGCGGGATCGAGCGCGTTGCGGCATTTCTCCAGGAGCGGCGAGAGGAACGCCTCGTCGGCGGGATCGCGATGCAACCCGGTGCTGCCGTTATGGGCCTCGGCGGCGCCGAAGAAGCGCGCCGTGCTCTCCCATTCCTGGCAAAGGGCCGCCAGGCCCGCGGACACCTCGATCACGCTGAGCCCCACGCGCTGGGAGCCGATCTCCTCCGCGATCGAGATCACCTGCCTCAGCATCTCGCGCGCCTTGACTTCGGCGCGCCGGCAAATGGACACCATGGCGAGGTTGAGCAATCCGACCGCCACGTTTTCGCGATCGTCGAGCTCGCGGGCGATCGCGAGTGCGTTCTCGTAGAGGAGCTCGGCCTTGTCGAGGGCGCCTTCCGTGCGGTAAAGCTGAGCGATCGCGTTCATGGCCGCGCACAGGTTGCGCCGGTCGCCGAGCTCGCGCGCCAGGGCGAGCGCCTCCTCGAGGTGCGTTCGCGCGGTGTCGAGGTGACCCTGGCCCAATGCCGCCATGCCGAGCGGCTGCAATGCGGCGGCGATGCGCGCCTTGTCGCCGGTCTCGCGCGCGATGGCGAGGCTTTCCTCGAGATAGCGTTGGGCCTCGCCGTAGCGCCCCATGTAGAAGCCGAACTGTCCCGCGTCGAATAGCGCCCGGCAGCGCATCTCGTTGCGCTCCCGCGCACCCGGATGCGCCAGCGCTTCGACGATGAGGCGATGACCGACGCCCAGGAGTCCGCGGTTGATCCAGTAGACCTTGGTGCCGCGCGCGAGGTTGAGGCCCAGGCGCGCGCCGTCGGGCACATGTTCGCACCAGGCGTGCGCGGACAGGAGGTTCTCCCTCTCCCGATCGAGCGCGGTCATCCAATGGCCCTGCATGGGCCCGGTGATCTCCTGGCGCGCGCGCTCCACCAGAGCTTCATGGAAGGCGAGGTGGCGGTTGCGCAACGCGTCGGCCTCTCCCGAGGCTTCCAGCAGCTCGCGCGCGTATTGGCGCACCGTCTCCAGCAGCCGGTAGCGATCGCCTTCCGCATCCTTGAAGGCGAGCGACTTGCCGACCAGGCGGCCGAGCAGATCCATCACGTCGGCGGCGTCGACGTCGCCGCCCGTGCAGACGGCCTCTGCCGCCTCGAGCGTCCAGCCGCCCGCGAAAACCGCCAGGCGCCGGAACAGCTCGCGCTCGGGGATGGCGAGGAGGTCGTAGCTCCAGTCGATCGAGGCGCGCAGGGTCTGCTGGCGCGGCAACGCCGTCGTGTCGCCCTGGGTGAGGAGGCGGAAGCAGTTGTCGAGGCGGGTGGCGATCTGGTCCACGGGAAGCGACTCGACGCGCGCCGCAGCGAGCTCGATGGCGAGCGCGATGCCGTCCAGGCGCCTGCAGATCTCGGCGATGCTGGCGCAGTTCTCGTCGCTCACGCGGAAGGACGGCTGCACCGCCAGCGCGCGATCGACGAAGAGGCGCACGGCTTCATAGCGTGCCAGGGACTCGCAGGTGACGGCCTCGCGCGCGCCCGGCACCGCGAGGGCGGGGACGTGGTAGGCCGCCTCGCCGTTGATCTTCAGGTGCTCGCGGCTGGAGGCGAGGATCTTCACGCCGGGCCCGGCTTGCAGGAGCTGCTTGGCAAGCTCGGCGCAGGGCTGCACCAGGTGCTCGCAATTGTCGAGGATCACGAGCAGGCGGCGGTCGCGCGCATAGCGCACCAGCGCCTCGACCACCGGGCGGCCGGCGTCTTCCTTCACGCCGAGCACCGACGCCACCGCCTGGGGCACGCGCAACCCGTCGGAGAGCGGCGCCAGCTCCACCAGCCACACGCCGTCGGGATAGTCGGCCAGCACGTCGTAGGCCACCTGCAGCGACAGGCGCGACTTGCCGGTCCCGCCGCTGCTGGTGAGCGTCACCAGGCGGGCGCCGCGCAACAGCGCTTTCAGCTCGGCCATCTCGCGCTCGCGCCCGATGAAGCTGTTCAGCTGCGCGGGCAGGTTGTGGTTGCGCGCCGGCAGCGCGCAGCTCGCCGCCTCGCTCGATTCGATCTCGGGCGTGAAGCGGAAGCCGCGCCCCGGGATGGTGGCGACGCACTGCGCGCCCAGCACCTTGCGCAGCGTGGAGATCTGCACGTGCAGGTTGTTCTCCTCGACCACGAGGCCGGGCCAGACGATGTCGAAGAGCTCGTTCTTGGTGACCACGCGGTCGCGATGGTCGATCAGCGCAAGCAGCACGTCGAAGGCGCGCGCGCCGAGGGGCGCGGGCCGCCCTTCGACTAGCAATTGCCTCTCGCTGGGCCGGATTTCCACCTGGCCGAAACGGTACGAGTGCGCCAAGAGCCTCCCTTTGGGCGCGAAAAGGGCAGTGCGCGCTGCGTCGATCTTACCCGCCTTGCGGAATTTAGAACATTTTACGGCGGCTTAAAGACGGGGCCCCAGCCACGGGCGGAAAGTTCGTTCCGCACCACCCGAACGACCACCCACCCAAAGGAGATCCACATGTTCAAGCAATCGATGATGACTCTCGCCACCCTCGCCGTGATGGTTTCGCTGTCGGGCGTCTCGCGCGCCGAAGGCGACACCAACGAAGCGGCCGACGGCTATCGCCAGCTCACCTGCGCGGAAGCCATGCAGAAAGCCTGGTTCAACCGTGAGCTCGAGCGCACCGACGGCGACGTGCCGCACGACGCCGCGCCGGCGCCCAGCGAGTGCAACCGCGAGCTGATCGCGAAGGCGAACTCGGACGAAGAGACGAAGTAGATGAACAGGGAGCGGCGCGGCCGGAGGCGACAGCGTTTCGGCCGCGCCATTGCCTGCGCGCTCGGTCTCACCACGGACCGGCTGGCGACCGCGGCGGTGCTCCTCGCCATCGTCGTGAGCCTTGCCGGCGCGTGCGTGGTGATCGCCGAATCGAGCCTCGAAGGCACGACGCACAAGCCCCTCACACTGGCGACCGCCGAGTAGCCGGTCGCGCGATCCCGGAGAATCCCATGCTCGACGACATCCGCAACCACCAGAGCGCGCCCTCCGCCGAGGAGCGCGAGTGGATCGACTCCAACCCGTTCACCGTCGCCACGCGTATCGCGGTCTTCGTCGTGTTCGCCGTGGCGATCGGCGGATACGTGAGCCTCTACCAGGAGCCGCCGGCGCACGGCGCCGTGGCCGCCGCCGGAAAATGAGCTGCAACTCCCGGGGCCGGAAACGGTCTTGAGAGGCAATGAAAAAAATCGCCGTCCTGGCCGCCGGGCTCGCCTTCGCATGTTCGGCGTGGGCCGAGGAGCCCCCGGCCTACAAGTTCCCCTCCTGGGCGGCCCTGCAGCTGGGTGAACCCATCTCCCCCGCCAAGGGCGAGGAGGCGATGCGCGACATCGAGGCGAACAAGAGCTACGCCATCCCCGCGCTCGAGATCGTCGGCTTCGACACCCTGCTGAACCTCTACGACCGCCAACGCTTCGGCTGCTGCGATTTCCACAGCAACCTGCACACCATCCGCGACAACCTGCGCAGCCGCTGGGACGTGGACAGCGACCCGTTCAAGGTGAACCAGCTGGGCCACCCCTACCAGGGCTCGATGTACCACGGCTTCGCGCGCGCCTCGGGCCTGAGCTACTGGGAAGCGCTCACCTACACTTTCGCGGGGAGCGCCTTCTGGGAGATCGCGGGCGAGCGCACGCCGCCCTCGCGCAACGACCAGATCAATACCGGCATCGGCGGCACGTTCCTGGGCGAGGCGCTATTTCGCATCTCCAACCTGGTGCTCGAGCGCGAAGGAAGCATGTCGCCCTTCTGGCGCGAGGTCGCCGCCACCGCCATCTCACCGCCCACCGGATTCAACCGCATGGCGTTCGGCGATCGCTTCCGCACCGTCTTCCCGAGCAATGACCCGGTGTACTTCAGCCGCCTGCAGCTCGGCTTCAGCGGCACGGCGCACAACGATTCGGGCTCCTCCACCACGAAGCTGCGGCGCGACGAGGCGCTCGCGGATTTCCTCATCGACTACGGCCTGCCCGGCAAGGAGGGCTACTCGTACTCGCGGCCCTTCGACTACTTCAGCCTGCAGGCGACGGCGTCGTCCGCCAACGGCTTCGAAAACGTGATGACGCGCGGCCTCTTGAAGGGCAGGGAATACGAGGGCCGCGCCTATCGCGGCGTGTGGGGCCTCTTCGGCACCTACGACTACATCGCGCCTCAGACCTATCGCGTGTCGAGCACCGCCGCGGCGCTCGGCACCACGGGCCAGTGGTGGGTGCGCGATTCGGTGGCCGTTCTCGGCACCGCGCTCGCGGGCGCGGGCTACACCGCCGCCGGCTCGACGCGCGGCACCGCCGACAACGACTTCCACTACGGTGTTGCGCCCCAGGCGCTGGTGGCAGTGCGCGCGATCTACAAGGACATGTGCGCGATCGACGTCGCGGCGCGCGAATACTACGTGAGCCGCGTCGCCGCCGCGGCGGGTCGTGGCGACCACGAGAACATCACGCGCATCGATGCGGCGTTCACCTATCGCATCCACGGGCGCCACGGCATCTCGATCAAGTATCTCGGCAACCGGCGCGACGCGTATGACCCCAACCTGGGCGACGTCTCGCAGCATCGCCACACCGTGGGAATCTTCTACACGCTGCTCGGCCACGACTTCTTCGGCGCCACCGAGCGCTGATTCCCCACGCGGGGTCAGTGCTTGTCGGGCAGCTTGACCTCCACCAGCGTGGTGACGCCGTCCTTCATGACGATCTCGTAGAGCGCGAAGAAGGCCTCGCCCGGGAGCGGCACCGCCAGACGCGCGATCGCCGCGTCGATCCGCGCGCGCGCGAAGACAATGCCTTGCCGCCCCACCTCGCGATCGTTGGAGGGCGGCTTCACCTGCGTGCGCAGTCCCTCGGACACGCTCTTCAGCATCGCGGCGACGAAGGGCGCGATATTTTCGGGGTGCGCGCCCTCGAGGTGGCTCGCAGCGATGTCGACGTTGGCCGCGTACAGGCGCACCTTCTGCGCTTCCTCGGCGGTGATGCGATTGGCGCGCACCGCCTCGTCGGTGGAATGGGCGCGCAGCTCCGCGGCAGCTTGCTTCAACTCCGGCACGATCTTCGCGATGTCGGGAGCGGGCGCGGGCTGGCTGAGGTTCGCCTCGCGGTTGGTCTTGTTCGCGGTGGCGAGGCTGGTGAGGAAGCCGCCCAGCGCCGTCACCATCTCGGTCGCCTTCGGGTCGCTCACCTGGTTGAAGGTCGTGAGCATCCCGGATTCGGCGAAGGTCATGGAAAGAGTGCTGCTGCCGATCCAGCCGGGACGGGGCTTCGCGTAGAGCGGCCGGGTCAGGTCCGGCAGGTACTTGATCGACATCTCGACGGGCTTGTCGGCGGCGACGCGCCCGACGAGGAGATAGGGCTTGGCCGTGTAGAACTTGAAGCCCGTCTCTTCGCCCTTCATCAGGGGATCGGTGTAGACCTCGATTCGTGCGCAGCCCGCCGCGAGAAGGCAGGCGAGCATGGCGGCTACCCTGTGATGTGCGCGCATCGGAGCTCCCGGGTTGTTGTTGTGGGCGCTGCATAATCTCCGCTTTCTTGGCGTGCGCCGCAAGGAGGGTGGGCATCTTGCGTAATGTTCCAGCGCTTCGAGGGCGGGCCGGTTGGATGGCGCTCGCATGTCTCGCCGCCGCCGGTGCCGGCGCGCAGGGCTATGCGACGCCCGGCTTCGATTGCGCCAACATTTCCACGCCGCAGGAGCTGCGCATCTGCCGCTCGCCGGAGCTGAGCGAGCTCGATGGTCGCCACTGGTATCTCGCCGAACGCGTCGTGAGGGCTTCGCCCGATCGCGAGAGGACGCGCGCCGACGTCGATGGCTGGATCGAGCATGTGCGCAACGCCTGCAGTACCGACGGCTGCCTCGCGGCCGCCTATGGCGCGCGCGTCGCCCAGCTCGAGCGCGAGGTGGCGAAGCTCGCGCCGCCGCCCGCGCCCGCCGCGGTGCCCGATCCTGTCCAGCCGACGGTGGTTGCGCCGAAGCCCGCGCCGGCGCCCGCGTCGGCCAAAGCCGCGGCCGTCGCAAGGCCCGCCCCCTCGTCCGTGCCGGCTCCCGAGGAAAAGCCGGCGCTCTGGCCGTGGCTCGCCGCCGCGCTCCTCGCCGTGGTCGTAATAGTAATAGGGGTCAGAACCCTTTTTCAGCGGCCGTGACCCCTTGTCAGCGGCCGAGGGGTTCGGTCTGGGAGAGGACGATGCGCCGGTCGAGGGTGCGCTTCTGCGCTTCGGTGAGGCCGGCATAGAGGCTCTCGAGGTGGCGCTGGAGCTCGACGGTGGCTTCGGCCTTGAGGCGCTCGTCCTCGGCGAGGGTGGCGACCAGGGCGATGGCGGTGGGCGGCTTCTCGCCGCCTTCGCGCAGCGCCATCACGTGGCGGCGCTGCGAACGGTTCATCTCGGCCACGTCGCGCACGTCGCGCTCGAACACCGTCCACGTCCTCACCTGCTCGCTGGTGAGCTGCAAATCCACGGCGAGGGAGGGCAGCTCGCGCTCGAGCGCCGAGAAGGGATCGGCGGGCGCCGCGGTGGTGCTGCGCGGCGTGTCGCGATCGCGATTCTGCGTGTCGCGCGCGGCGCCGCCGCGATCGCGGCGCGGCATGCCTTGCGCCTGCGCGTCGAGGCCGTCGACGATCGAAACCGCGGCGAGCAGGGCGACGGCGAGAATGGCGTGCTTCATGGGCTTTCCTTCAGGGTTTGCGTGAATAGGCTTCGTCGAAAATGCGCTCCAGCCGCGGATGAACGCCGCGCAGGGCGTCCACCACGCGCTTGGCCCAGTCGAAATACTCGCGTACGCGGCTCTTCGGCCAGGTCTTGGGCGGCGAGGCCGCCATGTCGCGCAGGTTGGCGATCTTGTCGGCGAGCTTCACCAGCTTGGCCTCGCGCGAGATGTGCGGCGCGTGCTCGACCTGCAGGCGCTTCCTCTCCGACTTGGGCAGCGCCTTGTCGTCCGTCACCTCGCCCACGATCGCCGCCACTTTGCGCCCGAAGCGCTCGCGCAGCTCCTGCGGCGTGGTCTCGGTGTCCTCGATGGTGTCGTGCAGCAGCGCGGCCTTGATCACCGCGGCATCGTGCACGCCGCCTTCGCCCCACAGCACGTGGGCGAGCGCGATCGGGTGGTTGATGTAGGGCGACGCCTCGAGGTCCTTGCGGCGCTGGTCGCGATGCTTGTGCGCGGCGAACTGCAGCGCGTCGAGAATGCCGCCCATGGGATCCGCCATCGCCCCTCTCCACCCGGGAAAATCCCGCCCCGTTGCCCAGCATGATGCCGCAAATGACCGGCCATGAATGTGGAGACGTCAGTACACGACCACCGAGCGGATCGACTCCCCGCGCTCCATCAGCTCGAAGCCCTCGTTGATGCGCTCGAGGGGAAGGCGGTGCGTGATGAGCTCGTCGATCGCGATCTTGCCTTCCATGTACCAGTCGACGATCTTCGGCACGTCGGTGCGCCCACGCGCCCCGCCGAAGGCGGTGCCCTTCCATACGCGCCCGGTGACGAGCTGGAAGGGCCGGGTCGAGATCTCCGCGCCCGCGCCCGCCACGCCGATGATGACGCTCTGTCCCCAGCCCTTGTGGCAGCACTCGAGCGCCTGGCGCATGGTGGCGGTGTTGCCGATGCATTCGAAGCTGTAGTCGGCGCCGCCATCGGTGAGCTGCACGACGGCGTCGACCACGTTGGGCACGCGCGTCGGGTCGATGAAGTCGGTCATGCCGAGCTTGCGCCCGAGCGCCTCGCGCGCGGGATTCAGGTCGATGCCGATGATCCTGCCCGCACCCACCATCCGCGCGCCCTGGATCACGTTCAAGCCGATGCCGCCCAGCCCGAACACCGCGACGTTCGCGCCGGCCTCGACCTTCGCGGTGAAGAGCACGGCGCCCACGCCGGTGGTGACGCCGCAACCGATGTAGCACGCGGTCTCGAAGGGCGCGTCGTCGCGGATCCTGGCGAGCGCGATTTCGGGAACCACGATGTGATTGGCGAAGGTGGAGGTGCCCATGTAGTGCAGGATGGGCTTGCCGTTCAGGCTGAAGCGCGTGGTGCCGTCGGGCATGAGGCCCTTGCCCTGTGTGGAGCGGATGCGCTGGCACAGGTTGGTCTTGCGCGAAAGGCAGAACTTGCACTGCCGGCACTCGGGTGTGTAGAGCGCGATCACGTGATCGCCCGGCTTCAACGAGGTCACGCCCGCGCCGACTTCCATCACCACGCCCGCGCCCTCGTGGCCGAGGATCGCCGGGAAGAGTCCTTCGGGATCGGCGCCGGAGAGCGTGAAGTGGTCGGTGTGGCAGATGCCGGTGGCCTTCACTTCCACCAGCACTTCACCCGCCTTCGGGCCCTCGAGCTCGACCTCCTCGATTCGCAGCGGCCGACCTGGCCCCCAAGCCACAGCGGCTCTCGTCTTCATGGATTCGCGCCCGCGGGATAGTGAGGCATTCTACGGGGAGCGCTCGGCGAAGCCGTCGCGCAGCTCGCGCTTCAGCACTTTGCCGATGGCGCTCCTCGGCAGGCTCGCGACGATCTCGACGGCGCGGATGCGTTGCGTGGCGCCCAGGCGCGCGTTGGCCCAGGTGCGCAAAGTCTCGGCCTCGAGCCCCGCGTCGGCGCGCGCCACCACGAAGGCGACCGGCGTCTCGCCCCATTGCGCCGAAGGCACTCCCACCACCGCCACCTCCGCGACGCCGGGATGGCCGGCGAGCACCGCCTCCAGATCGCTCGGGTAGACGTTGAAACCGCCGGAGATGATGAGATCCTTGCGCCGGTCGAGGAGCACGAGGAAGCCGTCCTCGTCGAAGCGCCCCACGTCTCCGGTGCGGATGAAGCGCTTGCCGCTCGCGTCCTGCCACTCGGCCGCCGCCGTCATGTCGGGGCGCTTGTGGTAGCCCGTCATCATCGCGCCCGAATGTCCCACCACTTCGCCGATCGCGCCGGGCGCCACCTCGCGGCCTTCCGCGTCGATGAGGCGGATGTCGGTGCCGGGCGCGGGGCGGCCCACGGTGTGCAGCTTGTCCGGGTGCTCGTGCGCGAACAGCACGCACGTGCCGCCGCCTTCGGTCATGCCGTAGTACTCGTTCAGCGCGCCGGGCCAGCGCGCCACGACGTCGGCCTTCAACGCGGCCGAGAACGGCGCGCTGGTGGAGAATTTGGTGCGGAAGGCGGACAGGTCGAAGCCGTCGAAATCGGGGAGCGCCATGATGCGCTGGTATTGCACGGGCACCAGCATGGTGTGCGTCACGCGCCGGCGTTGGGCGATCTCGAGGTAGCGCCGCGCGTCGAATTTCGCCATGAGGACGACGCTGCCGCCCAACGCGATCGTCGGCAGGAACGACACCAGCGTGGTATTCGAATAAAGCGGTGTCGAGATGAGCGTGATCGCCTCGGGTCCGTAGCCGTACACCGCGCTCCTTACCACGTGGGCCCAGCGCATCGCGTTGGGCTGGACGATGCCCTTGGGCGTGCCCGTGGTGCCCGAAGAATAGATGATGTTGAACGGCGCCTCGGGCGTCGCTTCGATCGGGCGCGGGGTTTTCGCCGTTGCCAGCCACGCATCGAGCGCGGTGAGCGCCACTCGTCTGGCGGCGAGCCGGCCCGCCGCCGGCGCGAGCGCTTTCGCGGCGGCGTCGTCGAGGAATAAATGCGTGGCCTCGGCATCGGCGGCCATCGCGGCGATCGTTTCCGGTGTCGCCGAGGGCGCCAGCGGCGCCACCGCCACGCCGGCGCGCAACGCGCCCAGGAACACCGCCGCGTATTCGATGGAGCTCGCCGCGCAGAGGGCGATGGCGGCGCCCGGGCCGAGGCCGTCGCGCTGCAGCGCCGCGGCGACGCGATCCATGAGGGTGTCGAGCCCGCCGTAATCGAGCGCGCGATCGTCCTGGATCAGCGCGGCATGGCGCGGCGCACGCGCCGCATGCAAGCCGATCAGCTCGGGAATCGTCCCGAACGGCCGGGCGATCCAATCATCGACCACCTAGATCGCGGTCACGCCGCCGTCGACCGCGACGATCTGCCCGGTGATGAACGAGCACGCGTCCGAGGCGAAGAGCGCGGTGATGCCCTTCAGGTCCTCGGGGCCGCCGACGCGTTTCAGCGGCGCCTTGTCGGCGACCTCATCGCCGAGCAAGGCCATGAGGCCCTTGGTCATCCTGGTGGGAAAGAAGCCCGGCGCGATGGCGTTCACGTTGATGTTGTATTGCGCCCATTCCGCGGCGAGCGAGCGCGTGAAGTTCACCACGCCGCCCTTGCTGGTGTTGTAGGCGATGGTGGCGGGGCGATTGGGCTCGCCGCCGCCCACCAGTCCCAGGATCGAGGCGATGTTGATCACCTTGCCCTGGCGCCGCGGCACCATGCAGCGTTTTCCCACTTCCTGGCTGGTGACGAACATCGCGGTGAGGTTGAGATCGATCACCTTGCGCCATGCCTCGAGCGGATGGTCGACGGTAGCCGCGCCCCACGTGGTGCCGGCGTTGTTCACGAGGATGTCGATGTCGCCCAGCTCCTTGATCGCCGTCTCCACGGCGGGCGCGATGGCGGCGGCGTCGGACATGTCGCAGACGATCGCCACCGCCTTCACGCCCATCGATGCGAGGTGCTTCACGGCGTCGTCGAGCTCGTCGCGCTTGCGGGCGGTAAGCGCCACGCGCGCGCCCATCTCGCCCAACGCCTCGGCCATCTGCAGGCCGAGGCCGCGCGAGCCGCCGGTGACCAGTGCCGCCTTGCCGCCGAGATCGAACAGTTTGTCGAGGCTCATTTGGCGAGAAGTCCGAGGCGTTCGATCAGCGCGCGCTCGGAGACATACTCCTCCGCGGCCCACTTCGCATAGTCCTCGCTATTCTTGTACCAGTACACCTGGTCCAGCTGCTGCAGGACTCTCTGGTTCTCGGGATCGTCGATCGCCTTCTTGAACGCGTCGTGGATGACCTTCACGATCTTCGCATCCATGCCCTTGGGGCCCACGATGCCGTAGGGCGAATACGACACGACGTCGTAGCCCAGCTCCTTCGCGGTGGGCGCGCCCCAGCGCGTGCGCTCGTTGCCGAACGTGACCAGCAGGCGGAAGGTGCCGGCGTCGACGAACTTGCCCCAGCCCGTGGCGTCCGACTGCGCCATCACGTGGCCGCCCATGAGCGCCTGCGTGGAATCGGCGTTGCCCTTGAAGGGCACGTGCAGGAACTGCACGCCCGCCTTCGCGGCGACTTCTTCCATGAGGAGGTGGGGCGAGGTGCCGGTGCCGGTGGAGCCGAACGACATCTGCCCCGGGTTCGCCCTGGCGTAGGCGATGAGGTCGTTGAAAGTCTTGAACGGCGAATCGGTCTTCACGACGACGCCGAAGGCGTAGCCGGACACGCCGATGATGTAGGTGAAGTCGCGCAGCGGATCCCAATCGACCTTCTGCATGTGCGGCGTGCGGAAGGCGCCCACCGTGAGCTGCGAGAGCGTGTAGCCGTCGGGCGCCGCGCTCTTCGCCATCGCCGAGGGCCCGAGCATGCCGCCGAAGCCGGGCTTGTTCTCGATGATGATGGGCTGCCCCAAGTGCTTCGAAGCGAGCTCGCCCAGCTTGCGCAGGTGCGTATCGGTCGACCCGCCCGCCGGCCACGGCACGATGAGGGTGATCGGCCGGCTCGGATAATTCTGCGCGAGGGCCGGCGCGGCGAAAGCCGCGAGCGACAGCGCGGCGACCGCGACGCGGTACAGGATGGTCATTATTCTTCTCCTCTTTTTCATTCCGGCTTTACTCCCGCCGTTGTGATCACCTTCGCCCATTTCGCGATCTCGTCGTCGAGGAATTTCGCGGCCTCGGCGGGGGTGCTGCCGACGACCTCGATGCCGAGCGCCTCGAAGCGCCCGCGGATCTCGGGCGAGGCGACGATCTTCGCGGTCTCGATCGACACGCGGTTCACGATCTCGCGCGGCGTTGCGGCGGGCGCGAGGAAGAGCACCCAGGTCGAGCCCTCGATCGGCGGGCCGCCGGCCTCGGCCACGGTCGGCACTTCCGGCGCGCCGGGCGAGCGTTTCGCGGCGAACAGGCCCAGGGCGCGCACCTTGCCGGCGCGCACGTGCGGCATGAGCGAGCTCGGCACGTCGGTGAGGATCTGGATGTCGCCTCCCAGGAGCGCGGTCAACGCGGGCGCGGTGCCTTTGTAGGGAATGTGCACCATGTTGATGTCGGCGGTCTGCTTCAGGAGCTCCGTGGTGAGGTGCGCCGCGGCGCCGATGCCGCTCGAGCCGAACGAGACCTTGCCGGGATTGGCTTTCGCGTAGGCGATGAGCTCCTTCATGTCGCGCGCCGGGAAATCATTGTTGGCCACCATGATGAGGGGTGCGGTGCCCACCAGCGAGACCGGGGCGAAGCTCTTCACCGGGTCGAAGGGAAGCTTGCCGGCGTAGAGCGTCGCATTGGCGGCGTGCCCGCCGATCACGGTGACGAACGTATATCCGTCGGGGTTGCTGCGCGCCGCGGCCTCGGCGCCGACGATGCTGTTGGCGCCGGGCTTGTTCTCGATCACGATCGGCTGGCCGAGCGCGCCCTCGAGCTTCTGCGCGATCATGCGCGTGGCCGAATCGGTGATGCCACCCGGCGTATACGGGACGATCCACTTGATCGGGCGGCTGGGATATTGCGCGGCGGCGCCCGCGGCGGCGAGAATCGAGCATGCGGCGAGCGCGGCTGCGGCGAAACGACTGCGGGCCATGCGTACTCCCTTCGATCGGGCGATCAAGCTTACACTCCCGGCATGGACCTCAACTACTCCCCCGACGAGCTCGCTTTCCGCGAGAAAGTGCGCAATTGGCTGCGCGAAAACCTTCCCGACGACCTGCGCGGCAAGGCCACGCGCGCCGGCGAATACACGAAGGAGGACCTGCAGCGCTGGCACCGCATCCTCGCCAGGCAGGGCTGGATCGCGCCGTCGTGGCCGAAGGAATGGGGCGGCACCGGGTGGGACCCGGTGCAGCGCTACATCTTCGAGGAGGAAAGCGGCTACGCGGGCACCCCGCCGCTCCTGCCGTTCGGGTTGTCGATGGTGGCGCCCGTGATCCAGCACTTCGGCAGCGACGCGCAGAAGGAGCGCTTCCTGCCGAAGATCTACAACGGCGACGAGTTCTGGTGCCAGGGCTATTCGGAGCCGGGCTCGGGCTCCGATCTCGCCTCGCTGAAGACCCGCGCCACGCGCGACGGCGATCACTACGTCGTGAACGGCCAGAAGACCTGGACCACGCTCGCGCATTACGCCGACTGGATCTTCTGCCTGGTGCGCACCGACGCCGGAGCGCGCAAGCAGGAAGGCATCTCGTTCCTGCTGATCGACATGAAAACGCCCGGCATCACGGTGCGCCCGCTGATCCTCATGGATGGCGGGCACGAGGTGAACGAGGTGTTCTTCGACGACGTGAAGGTGCCCGCAGGCAACCTCGTCCACGACGAGGGCAAGGGCTGGACGGTCGCGAAATATCTCCTCGGCCACGAGCGCATGAACACCGCTCGCATCGGCACGTCGCGCCGCGAGCTCGAGAACCTGAAGGCCTTCGCCGCGGCGCAGAAGAAGGACGGGCGCTCGCTGATGGAAGACGCGCGCTTCCGCGACAAGGTCTCGCGCCTGGAGGTCGAGCTGATGGCCCTCGAGATCACCAACCTGCGCTTCCTCGACCAGATGCGCGGCGGGCGCCCGCCCGGGGCCGAGGTTTCCATGCTGAAGATCCGCGGCACCGAGATCCAGCAGGCGTTGACCGAGCTCATGATGGAAGCGGCGGGGCCCGCCGGGGACGTGGAGCTCGCCAAGCGCTACTGCAACTTCCGCAAGACCTCGATCTACGCGGGCTCCAACGAGATCCAGCGCAACATCATCGCCAAGATGACGCTCGGGCTATGAAATTCGACTACAACGAAGAGCAGCAGCTCCTCGCCGACTCGGTGCGCCGCTTCGTCGCGCAGGACTACACCTTCGAGGCGCGCCGCGCAATCGTCGCCTCGCCGGTGGGATTCAGCGTGCCGGTGTGGGCGACCATCGCCGACCTGGGCTTGCTCGGCCTGCCGTTTTCCGCCGACGCCGGCGGCTTCGGCGGCGGCGCCGTGGACCTGATGAGCGCGATGGAAGCGTTCGGCGAGGCGCTGGTGGTGGAGCCGTACCTGTCCACGATCATGGCGGCGCGCTTGGTCGCGCGCGCGGCAAGCGCGGCGCAGCAGGAGCGCATCCTGCCGGCGGTGATCGAGGGAAAGTTGAAGATGGCGTTCGCGCAGACCGAGCGCGATGCGCGCTACGACTTGTCGCACGTGAACGCCACGGCCAGCGGCTCGACCTTGAGCGGCGAGAAACTTGCCGTGCCGCACGCGCCGCTCGCCGATGAGCTGGTGGTCTCGGCGCGCTCGGCGTCGGGCGTCGGTCTCTATCTCGTCGACGCGAAGGCCGCGGGCGTCACGATGCGCGCCTATCGAACCCTGGACGAGATGCCCGCCGCCGATGTCACGTTCAAGTCGGCCGCGGCCGTGCGCATCGGCGAGGGTGACGCGTTACCCCTCATCGAGGAGGTCGTCGATTTCGCCACCGCGCTGGTGTGCGCCGAGGCGGTCGGCGCCATGAAGTACGCCAACGACGCGACGCTCGAGTACATCAAGACGCGCAAGCAGTTCGGCGTGCCCATCGGCGCGTTCCAGGCGCTGCAGCACCGCATGGTGGACATGGTGATCAGCCACGAGCAGGCCAGGTCCATGGCGAGCCTCGCGTGCGCGAAGGTCGATGCCGAGAAGGATCCCGCCGAGAGGCAGCGCATCGTCTCGGCCGCCAAGATCAAGATCGCCGACGCGAGCCGCCATGTGAGCCAGGAGGCGGTGCAGCTCCACGGCGGCATGGGGATGAGCGACGAGCTCAAGGTGAGCCACACCTTCCGCCGCCTCACCGCCATCGCGCGCCAGTTCGGCGACGCCGACCACCACCTCGCCCGCTTCGCCCGCTAATCCGTCCCCTTTTACGCGCTAAAAGGGTTCTGACCCCTTTATTTCTTCTTGCCTGTGGCGGAGCTGATGTCGTAGGCGTTGGGGTCGGTGGGGATGACGTTGCCGCTCTTGTCGCGCAGGACCGGGGCGTCGGCGCTGTTCTTGTAGACCCGCACCTCGGGCGCCGCCGTTCGCGGCAGGTCGGCCTTCTTCGGCGCGGCCTTCTTGGCATCGGTTTTCTTCGGCTCCGCTTTCTTGGGCTCGGTCTTCTTCGTCTCGGTCTTCTTCGGCTCGGCTTTCTTCGGTTCGACTTTCTTGGGCTCGGCCTTCTTCGGCTCGGCCGCCTTCGCCGCCGGCTTCTTCGCGGGATCGTCCGCGACCGTCTGCGCCGTGGCGCCCAGGGATACCGCGATGAACGCTGCAGCGATCAGGGATTTCAATGTCGTCTCCTAGAGAACTTCGAAGAGGCCCGCGGCACCCATGCCGCCGCCGATGCACATCGTGACCACCACGTGCTTCACGCCGCGGCGCTTGCCCTCGATGAGCGCGTGTCCCGTGAGGCGCGCGCCCGACACGCCGTAGGGGTGGCCCACGGCGATCGCGCCGCCGTTCACGTTGAGGCGCTCGTCCGGGATGCCGAGCTGGTCGCGGCAGTAGATCACCTGCACCGCGAAGGCCTCGTTCAATTCCCACAGGCCGATATCCCCGACCTTCATGCCGGCGCGCGCGAGGAGCTTCGGCACCGCGAACGCGGGCCCGATGCCCATCTCGTCGGGCTCGCATCCCGCGACCGCGAAGCCGCGGAAAATCCCGAGCGGCGCGAGGCCCTTCGAGGAAGCGATCTTCGCGCTCATCACCACGCACGCCGAAGCGCCGTCGGAAAACTGGCTCGCGTTCCCCGCCGCGATCACGCCCCCGGGCATCGCGGGGCGGATCTTCGACACGCCTTCGTACGTCGTATCGGCGCGAATGCCCTCATCGGCGGAAACCGTTACGGACTTCGTGAAGAGTCCGCCCGTCTTGTCCGCCACGCCCGCGGTCACCGTGATGGGCACGATCTCGTCCGCGAATTTCCCCGCGGCAGCGGCGGCTGCAGCGCGCTGCTGGCTCCTCGCGCCGTACTCGTCCTGCTTGTCGCGCGCGATGCCGTAGCGCTTCGACACGGTCTCCGCGGTCTGCAGCATGGTCCAGTAGAGCTCGGGCTTGTGCTCCTTCAGCCACGCCTCGCGGATCATGTGGCGGTTCGATTCGTTCTGCACGCACGAGATCGATTCCACGCCGCCCGCGACGAAGATGTCGCCCTCGCCCGCGATCACGCGCTGCGCGGCCATGGCGATCGTCTGCAGCCCGGAGGAGCAGAAGCGGTTCACGGTGGCGCCGGCGACCGTCACCGGGCAGCCCGCGCGCAGCGCGATCTGGCGCGCGATGTTGGCGCCCGTGGCGCCTTCGGGATAGGCGCAGCCCATGAGCACGTCCTCGACCTCGGCGGGATCGATCTTCGCGCGCTCCATCGCGTGCTTCACCACGTGGCCGCCCAGCGTGGCCCCGTGGGTCATGTTGAATCCCCCCCGCCAGGATTTGGCGAGGCCCGTGCGTGCGGTGGAAACAATGACGGCTTCGTTCACGTGAATGTCTTCCCTTCTCTCGCGAGCTTCTCGAGGAGCGGCGCGGGCTTCCAGAAGCCCGGATCGCCGTGCGGATTCTTGGCAAGGCGCTCCATGGTGCGAGCGACGTTGTAGAGGCCCTGCATGTCGGCGTAGAGCATCGGGCCGCCGCGCGCGAGCGGGAAGCCGTAGCCCGTGAGGTACACCATGTCGATGTCGGAAGCGCGCTGGGCAATCCCCTCTTCGAGGATATGCGCGCCCTCGTTGGTGAGCGCGTAGACGCAGCGTTCCACGATCTCGTCGTCGGAAATCCCGCGCGGCGTGATGCCCATCTCCTTGCGGTAGTCGGCGATCAAGCGCTCGACGATGGGATCGGGGATCGGATCGCGCTTGCCGGGCTCGTAGCGATACCAGCCGGCGCCGGTCTTCTGCCCGAAGCGCCCCAGCTCGCACAGGCGATCGGCGATCTTCGAGTACGGCGTGTCGGGGTGCTCCACGTAGCGGCGCTTGCGGACCGCCCAGCCGATGTCGTTGCCGGCGAGGTCGCCCACGCGGAAGAGCCCCATCGCGAAGCCGAACTTCTCGAGCGCCTTGTCTACTTGTTGGGGCGTCGCGCCTTCCTCGATCAAGTAGAAGCACTGCCGCTGATACTTCTCCAGCATGCGGTTGCCGATGAAGCCGTCGCACACGCCCGAGACCACCGCGGTCTTGCGGATCTTCTTCGAGAGCTGCATCACCGTGGCGAGCACGTCCTTCGCCGTCTTCTTGCCGCGAACGACTTCCAGAAGCTTCATGATGTTGGCCGGGCTGAAGAAATGCAGGCCCACGACATCCTCGGGGCGCCTGGTGAAGCTCGCGATCTTGTCCACGTCGAGGGTGGAGGTATTCGTCGCGAGGATCGACCCGGGTTTCATCACCTCGTCGAGTTTCTTGAAAACCGCCTCCTTCACGCCCATCTCCTCGAACACCGCCTCGATCACGAGGTCCGCGCCCTTCAAGTCGTCGTAGGAGAGCGTGGGCTTGAGGAGCCCCATGGCCTTGTCGACCTTGTCCTGGGTGAGCTTGCCGCGTTTCACCGAGCCGTCGTAGTTGCGGCTTCCTGCTTCGTCTCCAGCAGCGTCACCGGGATCCCGGCGGAGAGGAAATTCATGGTGATGCCGCCGCCCATGGTCCCCGCGCCGATCACCGCGACGCTCTCCACTTTGCGCAGCGCCGTATCCGCGGGCACGTCGGGAATCTTGGACGCCGCGCGCTCGCCGAAGAACGCGTGCCGCAGCGCGCGCGACTCGGGCGACTGGATCAACTGCATGAAGAGCTCGCGCTCGTACTGGATGCCTTCGTCGAAAGGCTTGGTGATCGACGCTTCCACCGCATCGACGCATTTGAGCGGCGCGGGGAACCCCTTGGCCATCGCCGCGACCGTGGTGCGCGCCACGCCGAAGTACGCCTCGCTGTCGGGATAGTCGATCCTGATGTCGCGCACGCGCTTGAGCGGTTTGCCGGCGAGGGTCTTCGCGAAGGCGAGCACGCCCGCGAGGAAGTCGCTCTCGATGATCTGGTCGATCAACGCCGTGCCCTTGAACTTCGCGGCCTCGACCGGCGTACCCGAGACGATCATGTTCAACGCCGGCTCGATGCCGATCGCGCGCGGCAGGCGCTGCGTGCCGCCGGCGCCGGGGATCAAGCCCAGCTTCACTTCGGGAAGCGCGAGCTGCGCGTCCGCCTTCGCGACGCGGAAATGGCAGCCCAGCGAAAGCTCGAGCCCGCCGCCCATGCACGTGCCGTTGATCGCGGAGATCACGGGTTTGGCGCTCGATTCCGCGGTGTTTATCACGGTGCGCAGCGTCGGCTCCGCGAGCGCCTTGGGCGTATTGAACTCCTTGATGTCGGCGCCGCCCGAGAAGGCGTTGCCCGCGCCGGTGATGACGATCGCCTTCACCGCGGCATCGGCGTTGGCGCGGTCGATGCCTTCCACGAGTGCGGTGCGCAGCGCGTGGCCGAGGCCGTTCACCGGCGGGTTGTCGAGGGTGAGGACGGCGACGTCGCCGTGCACTCTGTAGAATTCGCTCATTCGAAAGGCTCCGGGCCGTGGACAGGAAACGCGGCCTGAGAGTGTAAACCGGAACGAAACCCGGCCCCCGCTGTCCCCGCATGATGGCCACAATGCCCGCACCCGAAGAAGCGCCGCCCCCTCCCGCCCCGGTGAAGGCCGGGCGCAAGCCGCGCCGCCGGCAATTGAAGTGGATCGTCGCCGCGGTCGTCCTGATCGTCGCCGCCGTCGCAGGTTTCGGATACTGGCGCGACAGCAGGCAATACGTGAGCACCGACAACGCCTACGTGCAGGCGAACCAGGCGGAGATCGCCTCGCAGGTCACCGGCCCCATCGCCAAGGTCTACGTGCGCGACCAGCAGGCGGTGAAGGCGGGCGACCCGCTCTTCGAGATCGATCCCGGCAATTACCAGCTCGCGCTCGAGAAGGCGCGCGCGCAATTGGAGCTCGCCCGCCAGGGCATGTCGCAGGAAAGCGCGGGCATCGCATCCGCGCAAGCCGTGCTCGCGCAGCGCCAGGCGGAAGCGGTCAATGCCCGCGGCACCTACAACCGCAACCAGGAGCTCTTGAAGAGCGGATTCCTTTCGCCCCAGGGGATCGAGAACTCGCGCACCCTGCTCGCGACGGCGGAAGCCGCGGTGAAGGCCGCGGAGGCGGGCGTCGCGCAGGCGAGGAGCGCGCTCGGCCGTGGCGGCGACCAGAATGCCGCGGTGCAGGCCGCCGCCGCCGCGCTGAAGCAAGCCGAGCTCGACCTCTCGCGCACCCGCGTGACCGCGCCCACCGACGGCGTGGTCGCCAACTTCTCGCTGCAGCCCGGCAGCACCGTCACGCCGGGCGTGCCGCTCTTCGTGGTGATCTCCGACAAGGACTACTGGGTCGACGCGAACTTCAAGGAGACGGAGCTGATGGAGATTCGCCCCGGGCAGTCGGTGACGATCAAGTCCGACGTCTATCCCGACCACCCCTTCCACGGGACGGTGGTGAGCCTCTCGGGCGGGAGCGGCACCGCGTTCTCGCTCCTCCCGCCGCAGAACGCCACCGGCAACTGGGTGAAGGTCACGCAGCGCGTGCCGGTGCGCATCAAGGTCGACGATCCGGACCCAGCGCATCCGCTGCGCATCGGGACCACGGCGAGCGTAAAAGTTCGCAAGTCCTCCTGAGGCCATGCTCGTGCAACCGCGCAATCCGGGCAGCCATTGGGTAAAGGTGCGACCCGGGCGGAATGACTCCGTATTGAGCATGAGTGAAAAGGCGTTGATATGGCCGGCGCGATATCGAGCAACCACCTTGCGCCCTCTCGACCTTTACCCAATGGCTCCCCGGATTGCGCGGCAGTGGCAACCTCACTCTTGAAGGAATGCCCATTCCCACCAACCGCGCGCTATCAATTGACTCGCCAAAGAGAACGGCGATGCGCGACGCGGTTACGATCTGCAACCCGAGCCAACGGGCTGCCCGTGCCCTGGCGCCGCGTCGATGCGAGGAGCACCAAAGCAGACCCATTTCAAGAATCGGGGACTGCACGCACCGGCCCCGGCATCGCCCGCCACCTTCCGTGTCTGTTTAAGAGAGCAAGAGCGTGTACACGAAGGTCCTCCTCTGCTATGACGGCACGCGCGAAGGCAGGAAGGCGCTGCGCGCAGGCGCCGATGTGGTCATCGCGATGAAGGCCGAGGCCTATCTCCTCGCCATCTGCAACAGCCTCGTGGCCTGCGCCGTTCCCGAGGGCATCACGCCCGCGCTGGTGGAGTGCGACGATCAACGCGCCAACGCGCTCCTCGAAGAGGGCATCCAGTGGCTGCGCGAGCGCGGCGTGCCGGCGAAGGGTTCGCTCGAGTACGGCAACGCCGTGGACTGCATCGCGGAAACCGCGAAGGAGATCGGCGCGGACCTCATCGTGCTCGGCCACAAGAACCGCACGCGCCTCGCGCGTTGGTGGAGCGCCTCGGAGGAGGAATCGCTCCTCGAGCGCGTGTCGTGCAGCATCCTCGTCGCCATGGCCGAGGACGAGCCGACGTAGATGGCCACGGCCGCCGCCGAGCTTCCCACCGGCACCGCGCGCCTGATGATCACGCTCGCGGTCATGTCCGCGACGCTGATCCAGGTCCTCGACACCACCATCGTCAACGTGGCGCTGCCGCACATGGCGGGCGAGCTCGGCGCGACCACCGACCAGGTGAGCTGGGTGCTCACCAGCTATCTCGTGTCTTCCGCGATCGTGATGCCGCTCACCGGCTACTTCTCCGACACGCTCGGACGCAAGCGCTTCCTCCTCATTTGCATCGTGGGATTCGTCGCGGCCTCCGCCCTTTGCGGGATCTCGCAGAGCCTCTTCCAGATCGTGCTGTTTCGCTTGCTCCAGGGCGTGTTCGGCGCGGCGCTGGTGCCGCTCTCGCAGGCGATCATGAGCGACGCCTACCCGGCGGAAGAGCGCGGCAAGGCGATGGCGATCTGGGGCATGGGCGTGATGGTGGGGCCGGTGCTCGGGCCCACGCTGGGCGGCTGGCTCACCGACTTCGCGAGCTGGCGCTGGACCTTCTACATCAACGTTCCCGTCGGCGCGCTCTCGTTCTTCCTCGCGACGACCTATGTGCCCGACACGCGGCGCCGGCTCCGGCGCATGGACTGGACCGGCCTGGTACTCCTCGGCTCGGGGATCGCGGGCCTGCAGTACCTGCTCGATCGCGGCACGTCGCAGGATTGGTTCGCGGCGAACGACATCCGCTTCTCGGCGCTGGTGGCCGCGGTAGGGATCGTCGGCTTCGGCGGGTGGAGCCTTCGGCGCGGCAAGGAAGCGCTCTTCGACCTGCGCATCTTCAAGGACCGCAACTTCGCGATCGCGTGCGCGGCGATGGCGGCGCTGGGACTCGGGCTCTTCGGCGGCCTCGTGCTGCAGCCGATCCTCCTCGAGGGGTTGCTCGGCTATCCGATCGTCACCACCGGCCTGGTGATGGCGCCGCGCGGCATCGCGACCGCGGTGGCGATGATGGTGGTGGGACGCCTCGTGATGAAGGGCGACCCGCGCGTCCTGGTGGGCGCCGGCATGCTCATCAGCGCGCTGGGCTCGCACCTCATGACCTACTACTCCCTCGACGTGAGCACGGCGTGGATCATCGGGCCCGCGCTCCTGCAGGGTCTCGGCCTCGGCTTGATCTTCGTGCCGCTCTCGACGATCGCCTACACGACCCTCGAGCGCTCGCGCATGGCCGAGGCCGCGGGCATCTACAGCCTGGTGCGCACCATCGGCGCCGCGGCGGGCATCTCCATCGTGACCACCCTCATGACGCGCCAGGCGCAGGTGATGTGGAACGAGCTGGGCGGCCACGTCACCAAGTACAACCACGCGCTCGCCGAGTACCTGCGGCCGTTGCACCTCTCGCCCACCGATCCGCATGCGATGGCGGTGGTCGCGGCCGAAATCGGGCGCCAGGCGGAGATGGCCGCGATGCTCGACGTCTTCAAGGTGACGACGTGGAGTTTTCTCGCGATGCTGCCGCTGGTGTTTCTTCTCAAGCGCAAACGCTCGTAGGCTTCAGCGGAGAAGCTATTTGTCCGCAGATAAACGCAGATGAACGCAGATAAACCCACGATGGCAAATACGGTATTGCCGCCGCGGGGACATTCGAAATGATCAGCCCTTCAAGGTTTTATCGGCGTTCATCTGCGTCTATCTGCGGACAAGAGTTGTAGTTATCGAGAGCAAGGGATGTGATATTCGAATCGGCGAAGAAGCTCGCGCGCCTGCTGCGCACACGGAAGGTCTCGGCGGTCGAGGTGATGCGCGCGTATATCGCGCAGATCGAGCGCGTGAACCCGAAGGTGAACGCCATCGTGACGTTCCTTCCCGAGGCGGCGCTGAAGGAGGCGAAGAAGCTCGACGCGAAGCGCTCGCGCAGCGACCATTCGGGCCCGCTGGCGGGGCTGCCGATCGCCTACAAGGAAACCATCGTCACGCGCGGCATCCGCACCACTTTCGGCTCGCCGATCTACGCGGACAACATTCCGAACGAGGACCATGCGCTGGTCGAGCGCCTCAAGGCCGCGGGCGCGATCACCCTCGGCAAGACCAACGCGCCGGAGTTCGCCGCGGGAAGCCAGACGTTCAACAGGGTGTTCGGCGCCACGCTCAATCCCTACGACCTCGACAAGACTTGCGGAGGCTCCTCGGGCGGCGCGGCGGTTTCGGTCGCGTGCGGCATGCTGCCGTTCGCCGACGGCTCGGACCTGGGCGGAAGCCTGCGCAATCCGGGCAACTTCAACAACGTGGTCGGCCTTCGTCCCACGCCGGGGCGCGTGCCCTACTACCCGGCCAACGACGTGTGGGGGACGCTCTCGGTGATCGGCCCGATCGCGCGCTCGGTGGAAGATGCCGCGTTTCTCCTCGCCGCGATGGCGGGCCCGGACGCGAGCTCGCCCATCACCATCACGGAGCCGGGGGCGCGCTTCGCCAAGCCGCTCGCGCGCGACTTGCGCAAGGTGCGCGTCGCGTGGTCGAAGAACCTGGGCGGCCTGCCGGTCGATAAGCGCGTCACCGCCGTGCTCGAGAGGCAGCGCGCGGTGTTCGCCGCCCTGGGCTGCCGCGTCGAGGACGCCGAGCCCGATCTCACCGGCGCCGACGAGGTGTTCCATGTGCTGCGCGCTCTGAGCTTCGCGCAGCGCTACGCGGGGCTTCTCGCCAAGCACCGCGACAAGATCAAGGAAACCGTGATCTGGAACATCGAGGCGGGCCTCGCGCTCGACGCGGCGCGCATCGGCGCGGCGATCGCGCTGCGCTCCACGCTCTACGAGCGCATGCGCCGCTTCATGGAGCGCTACGAATTCCTGGTGCTGCCGGTGAACCAGGTGCCGCCTTTCCCCGTCTCACAGCCGTACGTCGACACCATCGACGGCGTGAAGCTCGACAGCTATATCGACTGGATGAAGACCTGTTACTACATCACGGTGACGAGCCACCCGGCGATCTCGGTGCCCGCGGGGTTCACCACGGACCATCCGCCGCTGCCGGTGGGGATCCAGATCGTCGGGCGTTATCGCGACGATTTCGGCGTGCTGCAGATGGCGTACGCGTTCGAGCAGGAGACGCAGGTCGGCAGGATGCGCCCGGCGATCGCGGATGCGTAACGTCGCCATGCTCGCCGTGCTGTTGGCGGCCGCGGGGTGCGCGTCGTATGGCGGGTATGGCATCGAGCCGGGAAGCGATGGCGGCCGGGTGCGCGCGAGCATGGGCGAGCCGGCGGCCACGTTCCGCAATCCCGACGGCACGTTCGACTGGGCCTATCCGCGCGGACCGCTGGGCTACGACACCTTCATGGTGCATTTCACCGCCGCCGGAAAAGTGGCCTCGATCGAGAAGGTGCTCGACCTGCCCCATTTCGCGCGCGTGACGCCAGGCCTCGGCAAGGAAGCGGTGCTGCGCATCGTGGGACCTCCCGGGCGCGTGGAGCCGTTCCCGCGCACCGGGCAGCTGGTGTGGGACTATCGCTTCATGGATGCGTGGGGCTACTCGAGCAATTTCTCGGTGGTGTTCAACGCCGAGGGCCGCGTGCGGCAGGCCTTCACGTGGCGCGAGATGCGCGACGAGAGGGATTGAACGTCACCGGGCCGCGCGCGCCTGGATTTCAGTGACGGTGGTCGCCGCGCCAGTCGCGGTGATCGGCACGGTAATAGCCGCGGTCGTAGCCGCGATAACCGCGGTAGTACGGACCCGAGCTGTACACCACCACGGGTGCCGGCGCGTAGTACGCGGGGCCGTAGTACGACGGGCCGTACGCGTAGGACGGCGCGTAGCCGCCATCGTAATAGCCGCGGTCGTAGTAGCCGCCGGAATCCGCCGCGATGCTCGAGCCGACGATCGCGCCCAGCACGCCGCCCACCGCGGTGGCGTTACGCCCGCCCGCGTTGTGGCCGATCGCGGCACCGATGCCGCCGCCGATGATGGCGCCCAGCACCGGGTCGCCCGCGGAAGCCTGCGTGGAAATGCCGGCCATGCCCAACGTCGCCGCTACCGTCGCTATCACCAGGGGTTTCTTCAACATTTGGATCTCCTTTGCGTTACACAGGTGAGACCGGAGGTTCCGGGCATCGTGCCCTTCGCCCCCTTGCTCCTGTAACGCGTGACCCCCGGAAAGGTCGACTTCCCGACAATTTGTTACACATCGCCGCGCGGGAGCGGGCATGCCGGATTCGGGCTAAAATTGTTGTAGCTGCAATCGATCGGGAGCCTTCGATGTCCGCCACCGCGCTGTCCGTCTACGAGTCGCACCGCCGCCGCGGCTTCGATTGCCTGTGCGGCAACATGCGCATGGCCGCGCGCGCCGTCACGGCGCTCTACGACGGCTACCTCGCCCCGTCGGGCCTCACCGCGGCCGAGCTCTCGGTGCTGTGGTGCGTGGTCGCCGCGCAACCCGTGTCGATGCAGAGAATCGCGCAATTCCTGGCGATGGAGAAAAGCACCGTCACCCGCAACGTGGCGCACCTGCGCACGCGCAACCTCCTGCGCGTGGCGCCCGGCGAAGACGCGCGCATGAAACAGGTGTCGGCCACGCGCAGCGGCCAGGAGGCCTTCGTGCGCGCGCTGCCCTGCTGGAGGGCGGCGCAGAAGGCGGCCGCGAAGGCGCTCGGCGAGCCGCACTTCAAGGCGCTGGTGTCGGGGTCGCTGCGCCTCGCGCGCGCGCCGAAAATCCTTACTTGAACTGCGCCTGGAAGAAGCGCGCCATCTCGTCCCACGAGCGCTTCGCGGCCTTCTCGTTGTAGCCGATGCCGGGGATCTTGAAGCTGTCGGCGTCGGGGTTGGTGAAGGCGTGCACCGCCTGCGCGTAGGTCACCATGAACCAGTCCACCTTGGCCGCGTCGAGCGCCTTCCTCAAGCCGTCGATGGTCTCGGGCTTGACGAAGGTGTCCTCGGCGCCGTGCAGGACCACGATGGGCGTGCGGATCTTGGCTGCCTGCTGCGCGTCGGGCACCACGAGGCCGCCGTGGAAGGTGACAACACCCTTCAGCGGCACGCCCGCGTAGGCAAGCTGCAGCACCGCGGTTCCGCCGAAGCAGAATCCGATCGCCGCCATCTTCTCGACGTCGGTCACCTTTTCCTTGCGCATCACGTCGAGGCCCGCCTTGGAGCGCGCGGCGACCAGGCCCGGCTGAGCGCTCACCGCGGAGGACCACGCCTGGGCTTCCTTGGCATCGCGCGTGGTCTTGCCGTCGCCGTACATGTCGGCGGCGAACGCGACGTAGCCCATCTCGGCCAGCTGGCGCGTGCGCATCCGGGTGTAGTCGTTCAAGCCCCACCACTCGTGGATCACGAGCACGCCGGGGCGCGGACCGCTCTGCGCGTCGTCGTAGGCGAGATAGCCCTGCAGCTTCTGGCCGTCGTGGTCGTAGGCGACGGCGCGGGTGACGATCTTGGCGTGGGCCGTCGCGACCAGGGCGGCGGCGGCCAGCAATGCGAGCGTGGCGCGGATCTTCATGGCGGCTCCCGGGAAAAAAAATGAGATTCTAGCCATTCGCCGCAAACCGCGTCGCGCATCGCCGTTCTTCAGGGCGAGTCAATGATGCGAAATGGGCTTCTGCCGAAACGTTGTTCGCCACCGACGTTCGAGGGTGCGTCACCGCCGTCCGGGTCACGATCTTCCGCGCCCGGGCTCGCTGGTGATCGCAGCCTGGCTGCGGGCGGTGGATACCCCTTGAATCCCACGCCCGACGCGAGCGCCCGTTGCGAATCAAGAGCTGGCAAGCCCCAAATTTTCTACGCCATCGGCGCAAATCTTATCGTTTGTTGCAGTGCACCATCCGCATTTATCCTGTATCTCGTTGAGAAAAGGAACAATGCAAATGGCTATCGACAACTACCCCGAATACGCAAGCATCGAGAAACACATCCGCGGCGCGCGCATCGAGCGCCTCGTGGTCATCGCGGACACCATCACGGAAGTCGTGATGGGTTGCTGGAACGCGATCAAGGCCCCGCCCGCGCCGGCGGCGATCCTCATCGACCGGCGCCGCGAATCGCGCGCCGGCATTCCCCGCGCCACCAACCGCTTCTCGCATCGCTAGGGAATACCCCGGGAAAAGCCCTCGGGTAAATCCCACCTAGCCGGGGAGGGGGAAAAGGCAGAGAATCTCGCGATGCGGCGGGCTTCCTTCCTGGCGGGCTTCATTCTCTGCGTCCTGGCGGTGCGGCCCCTCCATGCCGCGAGCGACGCGCTGTCCGCCTCCGGCGCCCTCGCCGCGAAAGCCTCCGTCGACTTCTCGCTCAAGGTTCCGCGCGTGATGCAGATGCGCCTCCTCGGCCATCCCGACGCGCTCGATGTCACCGCGGAAGACATCGCGCGCGGCTCGATTCTCGTGAGCGGCGCGCGCGTCGATCTGCTGGTGAACGATCGCGCCGGCTTCGTGCTGCGCGCGGAGCTCGTGAACGCGGTCTTCAGCGCGGCGAAGATCGTGGGATTGTCGGCGCCGCTCACCGCGACCGCGGCGGGCGCCACGTTGCGCATGGCCTCGATGGTGGGAAGGCCGAAGCCGCAGCCGGTCGCCGTCGACTACGAGCTGCAGCTCGCGGCCGATGCCGTTCCCGGGCGCTATTCGTGGCCCGTCGCGCTCAGCCTCCAGGAGCCGTAACCCCTACTGCGGCTTGACCGCGGCGATCTCGAGCGAGGTCGTCTCGCGCGTGCGCACGAGCACTTCGCGCTTGCCTTCGTTGGCGACCGAGTAGGGCAGCGCCAGGTTGTCGGGGATCACGCTGAGCGAGTGCGGCCCGGAAGCCACGAACGGGAATTCGAAGCGCCCGTCGTTGTTGGTGCGCGTGGCGAATCGGCCGTCGAGGAGCACGGTGACGTTGGCCGCGCCGCTCTCGTTGGCCGAGCGCCGGCCGTCGTCGTTGGCGTCGTAGAAGATATAGCCCACGATCACGCCGGCGCCCGTGCCCGGCGCGCCGCCGAGCGGCGCCACCGGCGTGCCGGCGTGGTCCTCGTAGCGCACCGTGACGAAGATCGCGCGATCGCGCGGCACCGGCACCACCGTTTCGATCGGGACCGCCGGCGCGATGGTCGCGAAGGGCTGCGATTCACTGCGGTTGTCGTAATAGCTCGCCACCAGCGCCCAGCGCGGCGTGATGCGCCACACCAGGCCCAGGTTGGCGAACTTGCCGGTGCTGCGCGCGCTTTCGCGCTCGAGGCTCCAGCGCAGGTTGCCCTCGAGCGTGAGGGTATTGGTCAGGTCGATGCCGCCGAAGGCCGCCACGCTTGCGCGCGTGGTGCGCACGCCCGCGGTGGTCTCGCGGGCGAAGGCGAGTGAAGTGCTGAGGCGCAGGCCCACCTGGGTCGGCCAGGCGTGGTCCACCGTGACCTGCTCGCCGCGCTGCGCGCCTTCCGAGGCCACCAGGTCCACCTGCATGCGGGTGGTGCCGAACAGGCTCTGCTTGTCGATGAATCCGTAGATCGCGCCGGCGTCGGTGTCGCCATGGCGCATCGTGCCGCCGCCGCCCACGCCGAGCGAGCGATCGACCTGGTAGCGCGCGTTGCCGGTGAGGAAATCGGCGTCGAGCCCGCGCCCGGTGACCGAGCTCACGCCGTCCAGGCCCAGCGCCCAGGTCCACTGCTGGCTCGAGTAGTTCACGCGGTAGTAGCCGCCGAGGAGGTCGCGGTTGATGGGAACGTAGCCCCACGACATGTCGGGCTCGAAGCGGAACGCGCCGTAGTTCTGGCGGTAGCGACCGCTGCGCGTCTCGGCGTCGAACCACGCGCCGAGATTGTGGCGGCCCTCGTTCGCCTGGCTGTCGATCATGTTGAGCTGCATGCGATCGTCGCCCTCGGCCCACGCGAGCGCGCCGTACACCGATCTCGCGCGGGTCTTCGCGGGCGCGCCGTCGTCGCCCACGCCGGTCGTCACGTCGCGCGCGTCGGCCACCTGGAAGCCCACCTGCATTTGCGGAGCCGGCGCCCATTGCGCGCCGCCGGTGAGGACGTTGCCGCCGAGGCGCGAGAACCCGGCGAGGCGCAGCCCGTTGTAGATGCCGGGGGCGCCGTAGCTCGCCTGCACCTGCACGCCGGCGCCGCGCAGCCACTCGGTCTCGACGCCGACGATGGGAAACGTGGGAATGAAGAAGCGATATTGGCGGCGCGTGAGCTCGATCCCCGGCGTATTCAGCATCCCCGCGCCGTTGTTGGCGCGCCAGCCGTTGTCGAACGGGATGCCGCGCTGCCACAGCGTGAAGACGCTCGAGCCGCCACCGTTACGCAGCGTCGCGTCGAGGCTGTAGGCTCCGTATTCGAGCGTCTCGAGGCGAGCGCTCATCGCGAGGCCATTCTCGTGGCGCACGCTGCCGCCCTGGTCGATATGGCTCGCGAACCCTTCCACGCGCCAGTCGCGCGGCGGCCCCGATGCGTTGTAGGCCGCCTCGTCGGCCTCGGCAGCGAGGGGCTTCAGGTTGCCCGCGTCGATCAGCCGGTCTTCGTATTCAGCCGCCTGGGTCCATCCGGATTGCGACGCTGCGAGGGCGGCGGCGCCCAGCGCGCCGCGAAGCCGCCGCGCATTCACTTCGCAAAGCTTTGCTCGAGCGGTGCCGATTGGTTCTCGCCCCACTCGAGCTTGCCGCGGATCGTGATCGGATAGGCGATGGTCACCGGCTCGTCGCGCTCCTTGAACAGCACGAGCGAGATCGCGCGCGTCTCGCCGGGCAGGATCGGCAGCGTCGCGGGCGTGAACTCGAGCTTCTTGCCGGCGGCGTCGGTGCCGGAGAGAAATCCCGCGAGGCGCCCGTGCGCGTTGCCGGAGTTCCTCACCATCATCACCGGCGTGTCCTCGCCGTTCACCTTGGCCACGCGCGCGCCGATCACCTCGATGCGCGGCTGCGCGCCGCCGAGGGTCACGTAGACGATCACGCCGAGACGGCCCGAGATCGGGAACGCGGGGCCGCCGGGCGTCTGCACGTTCTGCTCGTCGCCCTCGATCAGGATCGCAAAACGGCATTCGCCGGCGGGGGCATCCGCGGGCGGCGCCACCTCGAACCGATAGCGATATTTCCCGCCGGCGACGACGGTGATCTGGCGCGTCTCGATCGCGACCCAGGGGCGGCAGCTTCCCGGCTTCAGGGCGTCTTCGAATTTCACCGCGGAGCCCTCGTCGAGCGTCCAGTCGGCGGTCTTCAGGCGATAGCGGGCCGACTGCGCGCTCGCGTTGGTGATCTCCATCACCTCGCGCAGGCGCTCGCCGGGCTTCACCGCGAGCTCGAAGCGCGGCGGCGAGACGAGCGCCGCGAAGCCCTGCGCCTGCACGGCGGCGGGAATGGCGGCGATGAGCGCGGCGCAAGCCACGAGAAGGTCACGCAGCATGGGGTTCATTCCACGTCGACTTCGAAATAGAACTGCAGGCGCTGCGGCGCGGCGATGCGCCGGCCGTCGGCCTGCAGGCGCAGGATGATCGTGTCCTCGATCATTCCGGTACGGATCGGCCCCGCGAAGACGAGGGTGCGATTTCCCGAGACGAGCTGCCCGGGAAGGAGCTTGCCCTGCGTGGACCACTCGGCGTTCACCTGGCCGATGGGCTGCTCGGGCAATCCCATGTAGATGCGGCCGTTCCTGTTGAGCCACGGCGCCACGTTGAGGCGTACCGTGATGACGCTCGTGCCCTCGATGGCGTGGCCGGCGGCGCGGCCGGGCGCGAGCGAACGCCACTTCATCGGCGTGGTCGACTCGTTGGGCAGCGTGAGCGAGTCGTCGACGCGGAAGGTCGCCGCATCACACGATGCCGCCGCGAGCAAGGCCGCGAGGAGGGCGGGCAGCCTCACGGCGCGCTCAACGTATAGGTGGCGCGGCCCGTATAGGTTCCGGCGGCCACGCTCGCGGCGTTCGCATAGGAGAACGTGTGGCAGCTTTCCTTCCACGTGTTGGCGCCGAAGGTGGCGAGGCTCTGCGTGCCGCCGGTGAAGGTGCCGCCCGGGATCGCCTCGACGCCGGTGTCGCCGGTGCCGGTGCTGGCCCAGCTCACCTGGGTGAAGGGAATCGTGTCGCCGCCCGCGTTCACCAGGTTGGCCGACGAGGTCGTGACGGAGAGGGTCGCCGTGCCGATCGTTCCCGGCAGGCGGTAGAACCCGCCGATGTACACCTGTACCGGCGGATTGCAGAAGGTGAAGTTGTCGTAGAAGCTCGTCGCCTGCGTGCTGTTGCTCGTCATCTGCTGCGCGGCGCCGGAGCCGAGCACGGCGGCGGGCACGGTCACGGTGACCTGGTTCACGCTGGCGTTGGTTCCCGGCGTGCCGCCCGCGGAGTAGGTGCCGGTGAAGGAGCCATTGCCCACCTGCAGGTAGATCGCACGCGTGCCGGTGCCGATGTTGACCGAGAAGGCGCGCGCCTCGCAAAGCGCGCCGAGCGCCGCCACGGCGGCGATTGCGGCAAAGCCCGGGAGCGAACGATTCATCGCGTAGCGCCTTGGAAAAAAAGACGAGGTGCCCGCGCCATCGCGCGCGACACCTCGGTTGGTTTTTGTGCCGCCTGCGCGACGATTACGGCATCGAGGCAGTATAAGTGACGCGGCTGTTGTTTGCATTCACGCCGCCGTAGGTGCCGGGCGCGACCACGTTCGTGTTGAGGTACGTGTAGGTCCACTTCGCGTCGCGGGTGATGACCTTGCCGGATGCGGGGATGAGCGTCACGGACGTCGTGGCCGCATCGGCGAGCGCCGGGTGGGCAAGCGCCGTGGCGGATGTATTGACGGCCACCGCGGTGCCGATCTGCGCGTACGAGATGGTGTCGCCCAGGCCGTTGCCGAGCGCGCCGAGCGTGGTCGAGGTGAAGGTGATGTTGCCGTTGTTGCCGACCACCTTCGCGGTCACCGTGCCGTTGCCGAGGTCGCCGGAGGCGGCCGTGGCGCCGATCACCGAAGCGTCGCCGACGTTGGCGGCGGGGACGGTGAAGTCGATCTTGTTGACGGTCGCGTTGGCGGCGTTGGCGGTGCCCGTGCCCACTTGCAGGTAGAGCACTTTCGGAATCGTGATCTGGAAGTCCAACTTCGCGGAAGCGGTGATCGGGGAGCCGGCGCCCGTAGTGAAGGCGGACTCGGCATTCGCGAGCATCGGCGTGGCGGCCAGGGCCAGGACCAGAGCGGTTTTCGTGAAGAGTTTCGTCGTGTTCATTTCGGTTTCCCCTTGCTTGGTTGCGTGTCGTTGTCGATGGACGCAATGTACGCATCGCGAGCGGGAAGCCGTGTGATGCCTCGCACAAAGTGCTTGATTCACAGGGACTTTGCGATTGCAGCAGTAATCGATCCGTAACCCTGGGCGCTTTCCTGTAATAGAGCGTGTGGAAGTGTGATGAAGGGCACACTCGCCGAAGAAAAAAAAGAAAAAAGCCCCGCGTGCGGGGCTTCTTCATTGCAGCGGGAAGTATTCGGTCAGGGCGTCATTTGCATTCGATGTGCACCGGGCGCGAAGCCTCGCTGAGATGCGTGTTGCCGGAGTTCACCACGAGCGTTTCGGAGATGTCATGGCTCTGGCCGCGCGCGCCGAGGCGCCACTTCTCGTGCAGCACCAGCATTCTCTCGTGGGGCGCGGGACGCACGACGTGCACCGGGCCCTTGGCGCCGTCGCTGCGCTCCCAGTGGTAGTTGAAGACGAACCCGTTGGTGTGCGGCATGACGAAGTTGATGTTTCCCGTGAAGACGACCTCGACCGGGCAGCGCCCGGTGTACTGGCCGCGGTTGGCCGCGACGCGAATCGGGCCGAAGGGCTCCGCGAAGGCGGCCGGGGCGAGGCTTAGCAAGGCGGGGATCGCGAACAGGAATGCTTGGGTGCGCATGGCGGCTCCTTGGAGTTGTTGGTCGGGCGGCGTGAATATCTTGTTCCGGTTGCCTTGCGCGAACCTTTCCGGCGGGCGAACCGCTGGCCGATTTCGAATTCGGCTGGCGGGGGACGCGGGGTTGCGCTAGCGTGACGCCATGACCGACCTCGCCACGCTCGATCTCCTGTTGCGCGCCGCCACGGTCGCGCTCGCGGCGGCCGCGGCCGTCGCCATCCTGCGTGCTCCCGGCCGCGGCGCGCTCGCATTTCACGCCGCCTTCGTGGTGGCCGGCATCGGCGCCTTCATGATCGCCTCCGCGCCGGGGGCGCACGCCGCGCTGGGGCCGGGCGCCTTTTTCTTCAACGCGTGGTGCCTCGCCACTCCCGCGGTCGTCTGGATGCTCGCGCGGCTTGTCTTCCGCGAGGGCGCGAGCCCCACCGTGGCGCACTTCGCCGCCGCCGGCGTGCTGGTCGCGGCGACGATGGCCGGCGATTACGGGCGCTTGCGCCTGGGTGCGCTCGCCGACTTTCCGGGCGCGGCGCAGGTCGTCCTTCTCGCCGGGCGCGCGGCTGCGCTGGCGCTTCTTTTCGGCGCATGCGCAATGGCCGCCGCGCATTGGAGGGCGGACCTGGTCGAGGAGCGCCGGCGCGCGCGCGCGGCCTTCATCGGCGTCGTGGGCGCGGTATTCGCCGCGCTCGCCGGATCGGAGTTCGTCTTCGGCGGGCGCGGAGCGCCGCTCGAGCTCCTTCTCGCGGGGCACTCGCTCCTCCTTCTCCTCGCCTTCGCCCTCCTGCAAGCGGTCGCGCGCGGCGAGCTTGCCGCGCTCCTCGCGGCGCCGGTGACGCGCCACGCGCCGCTTGCCATCGTGCGCTCCGACGGCGTCGAGGCGCGCCTCGCCGAGCGCGTCCTCGAGGAGATGGCGCGCGGCAAGCTGTGGAAGCGCGACGGCCTCGGCATCGCGCAGCTCGCCGCAGAGCTCGATACGCAGGAGCATCGCCTGCGCCGCGCCATCAACCGCCACCTCGGCTATCGAAACTTCAACGACTTCCTGCACGACTACCGCCTGCGCGAGGTCGCGGCGCGCCTCGCCGATCCGAAAGAGGCGCACTTGCCGGTGCTCAGCCTCGCGCTCGACTGCGGCTATGGGTCGATCGGCCCGTTCAACCGGGCGTTCAAGGCGAAGTTCGGGATGACGCCGACGCGGTTTCGAGGCAATCGGCCAGATATCGCGCATTTTCGGCAGGACATCGCCGACTAGAGCGCGGATCTTGAGGCCTTCCATCCACGGAGGCCCTCATGATCCGCGCTGCAATCGCATTCTCGCTCGCCATCTTCATCGTCTTCGATTCCGCGGCGCAGCCGCTGCCGCGCAAGGGCGGGCAGCGCGAGGAGGTCGTGGAAGGAGTGGAGATCCGCTACGGCGAGGTCCGCACCGACAAGGGCTACCGCGTGCGCACCTATACTTCGCGGCCGCGCGGCGCGAGCGGGCGCCTGCCGCTCGCCGTCTTCATCCCGTGGCTGTCGTGCGACGCGGTGGAGAACCCGCGCGACATGAAGGACGGATGGTCGTTCATGCTGCGCCAGGTGATGCGCGACGCGGGCATGCAGCTCGTGCGCGTCGAGAAGCCCGGTGTGGGCGATAGCGAAGGCCCGGACTGCGGCAGCAGCGACCTCGAGGACGACATGGCGGCGTTTCGCGCCGGCATTCGCGCGGCCCTGGCGGACCCGGGCGCCGACGCCTCGCGCCTGTACCTCATCGGCGGCAGCGTGGGGGGAGCGCTGGTACCCGTGCTCGCGCGCGAGTTCAAGCCGCGCGCGATCGCGGTGAGCGGCGGATTCACGCGCACCTGGCTCGAGCACATGCTCGACATCGAGCGGCGCAGCCTCACGCTCTCGGAGCGCGCTCCGTCCGAGATCAACGCCACGATGCGGGCATTCTCGGGCTTCTACGACGAGGTCCTGAACCGCGGGCTTACTCCGGCGCAGGCGATCGCGGCGCATCCCGCGTGGAAGGCGATCTGGCAGGACGAGCCGGCGCGCCAGTACGGGCGCCCCATGCGCTACTACCAGCAGCTCCAGGCGCTCGACGTGGAGGGCGCGTGGCAGCAGGTTTCGGTGCCCGCGCTCATCGTGTGGGGCGAGCTCGACTGGATCATGGGGCGCGACGAGCCCGAGCGCGCGGCCGCCATCCTGCGCGCGCGCGACCCCGCGCTCGTCACGCTCGTGGTGCGTCCCGGCATGGACCACCACTTCTTCGCATATAAGGATGCGCGGGCGGCGTTTGCCGGCAAGGGCGGCACGTTCGACGCGGGCGCCGCCCGGGCGCTGGTGGAGTGGCTCCGATCCCACTAGCAGACGGTTACCGCTGAAAAGAAGCGCGCCGCGGCAGAGTGAGCCACTTCACAGTGCCGCCCGCGCCGCCGTGACTTAATGGCGCAACTCCAGTCACAAGGCACGCGCCATGAACCAAGCAAGCATCACCAAGGCCGACATCACCCCCTTCACGTGGACCGATTCGTGGGTCCTCGCCTCGGTGGCGGTGGGCGGCGGGCTGAAGGGCTGCCAGCTGAAGGACATCCTCGCCGCGGGCGACCTCATCAACCGCGCGATCATCAGCCCCGCGGAGCTGCGCGGAGCGCTCGGCAAGCTCATCCACAAGGGCTATGTGCGTCGCGGTGGGCGTGATTTCTTCGTGATCGCGGGCGACGTGCGCTTCGCGGTGGAGGAGCTCGTGAAGCAGCGCGCCGCGTCCTTCAGCGTGATGCAGTTCTTCGAGGAGTTCCTCGAGGTCGATGCCTACGCGATCGCCGAGGGCGAAGGCAGCGGCATGGACCATTCGCTCTGGGACCTGTCCGATGCGCAGGTCGACGAAGCCACCGTCGCCTACCGCGAGGAGCTGGCCTCCCTGTGGCGCGAGCTGCGCCAGATCGACCGGCATTCGCTCCCGGAACGCGCCATGCGCCTGCTGGAAGCCGCCAACAAGCTTCGCAAAAACTAGGGGCCTCGCCCCCGGGCCGGGGAATTAAGCCGCCCCTGCCGCCGTTTACTCCTCCAGAGCAGGTTCCCCATCCCCCCTCGGAGGAGCGCCATGAAGCGAATCACGATCCTTGCCGCGGCAGCCATCGCATTCCCGGCGTTTGCCGACGGCCCCCATTTCCACGCCGATCTCGTCAGCTACAACGAGGTCCCCTCGGTCGTGAGCACGGGTCGCGGCACCTTCAGCGCGCGCACCGCGGGCGACTGGAACTCGGTCGACTGGGAGCTCACCTTCGACGGCCTGCAGGCGCCGGTGACCCAGGCCCACATCCATCTTGCGCAGCGGGGCGTGAACGGCCCCATCATCGTGTGGCTTTGCGGCACCGCGGCGCTTCCCGGCCCGGCCGGAACGGCGCCGTGCCCGCAGTCGGGCACCGTGCATGGAACTTTTACCGCCGCCAACGTGGCCGCCTCGCCCGCCAGCCAGCAGCTTGCCCAAGGGCAGATCGGCGACTTCATCCAGGCGCTCGACGCGGGCTTCGGCTACGCGAACGTGCACACCACGGTCTCCGGCGGCGGCGAGATCCGCGGCCAGATCAATCCACCCAAGAACTGAGTCTCCCCCCCTGGCCCCGGGACCCGTCATTTGGGCGCGGCGGGTTCCGCGGGCTTTTCTTTCGGCCGGCGCAGCAGGAGCGAGGGGTTCTCCTTCACCTTGCTGGTGGTCGCCTTGATGTCGGTCGCCGCTTCCCCCACGTCGGTGAGCACCTTCTGCGTCTTCGACTCGATGGCGGAGAATTTCTGGATCACGTTGGGCAGCGCGTCGAGGATGCTGGTGAGCGTGCTCTTCTCGGCGGGGATCTCGGGCACCTGACCCTGGGGCGTGGAGTCCACCAGCTTCTGCGCCTCGGCGCTGCCACCCGTCAGCTCCACGAACACCACCCCGGTGATGCCCTTCAGCTTGAGGCTCGCCTTGGTGTCGGTCTTGACCGGCGCGTCCTTCCTCAGGCTCACGTCCACCTCCACCAGGCGCGGATCCTTGCCGTCGATGGCCATGGTCTTCACCGTGCCCACGTCCACCCCGTGGAACTTCACCGGGTCGCCGAGCGAAAGCCCGCTCACGGACTCGGCGAAATGGATGCGATAGAGCACGTCGTCGCGGTGCCCCGACTTCGACAGCCACATGAAGGCGAGCGCCGTGGCCACCGCGATGCCGATGATGAAGAGCCCCTCGATGAAGTAGTGCTTATCCGTTTCCATGGCCTTTCCTCCTGGCGCCCATGGCGCCTTGCGCGCGTGGCCCGTGCAGGAATTCGCGGATCCACGGTTGGTCGGAGCGCATCAGCTTGTCGAGCGTATCGACGGTGATCGCCTTGTCCACCAGCACGGCGACGCGCTGGCAGACGGTGAAGAGCGTGGTGAGGTCGTGCGTGACGATGACGACGGTGATGCCGAGGCTGGCGTTCAGCCGCGTGATGAGCTCGTCGATGCCGCTCGCGGTGAGGGGATCGAGGTCCGAGGTCGGCTCGTCGAGGAAGAGGATGCGCGGGTCGAGCGCCAGCGCGCGCGCGAGCGCCGCGCGCTTCACCATGCCGCCGGAAAGCTCGTTGGGAAACTTGATGCCGCTTTCGGCCGGCATGCCCGCGAGCTCGAGCTTCATCGCCGCGACCGCCTCGCGCTCCTCGGGCGCGAGGCCGGTGTGCTCTCGCAGCGGCAGGATCACGTTCTGCGCCACCGAGAGCGACGAGAAGAGCGCGCCCTGCTGGAAGAGGACGCCGATGAGCGAAGCCTTTTCCGAGTTGCCGATCTTCTCGACGGGCTGGCCCTCGATCGTCACCTTGCCGGCGTTGGGCCGGTGCAGCCCGGTGAGGGTTTTCAGCAGCACCGATTTGCCCGATCCCGAACCGCCCGCAATGCCGAGGACTTCGCCGCGCATGATGTCGAGGTCCAGCTTGTCGTGGACCACTTGCCGGCCGAAGCGGTTGACGATGCCGCGCGCGCAGAGGATCGGCGCGGAGCGCGGTTTGGGGCTGGCGCTCACAGCCCGAGCTTCTCGAAGAGGATGGAGAAGAGCGCGTCCAGCACGATCACGAGGAAGATCGCCTTCACCACGGCGCGCGTGGTCTCGCGCCCGACCGATTCCGCCGAGCCCTTCACGCGCAGCCCATGCATGCAGCCGATGGCCGCGATGATGAGCGCGAACACCGGGGCCTTCACCAGGCCCACGAACAGATCGCTCATGTCGATCGCGGTGTGCACGCGATCGAGGTATTGCGTGGGAGACACGTGCAGCAGGAACTGCGAGATCACCGCGCCGCCGGCGAGGCCCATCACGTCGGCGAAGAAGGTGAGGAGCGGGAGCGTGATGACGAGCCCGACCATGCGCGGCACGACCAGGAGCTCCATCGGCTCCAGGCCCATCACCTCGAGCGCGTCGATCTCCTCGCGCGCCTTCATGACGCCGATCTCCGCGGCGAAGGCCGACCCCGAGCGCCCCGCGACCATGATGGCGGTGACCAGCACGCCCATCTCGCGCAGCATCGACACCGCCACCAGGTTGATGGTGAAGTCCTCGCCGCCGTAGGGGCGCAGCTGCACCACGCCCTGATAGGCGATCACGATGGCGATCATGACGGCCATGAGGCCGATGATCGGCAGCGCGTGGATGCCGGTCTCGCTCACCTGGCGCGAGATCGAGGCGAAGCGCAGGCGGCTCGGGTGGATGATCGCGTTGGCGAGCGCGCTCGCCACGCGGCCCATGAAGGTCACGACCTCGACCGCCTCGAGCCGCGCCTCGCGCGCGCCGCGGCCCAGGCGGATCACGAGCTCCTTCCAGCGCGCGACGTGCGCCACTTTCGGAAGCGCCCTGAGGTCGAGCCCGCAGACGAGATCGAGCAACGCCTTGTGCTCGGGACGCACGCCGGTCAACTCCACGTGCTTCGCGCGAAGCCCACACAGGAAGAGCGCCCCCGGCGAATCGAGGCCGCTCAAGCCGCCGATATCGAGCGTGGCGGACTTGCGCCCCTTCATGCGCTCCCCGAGCGCGCCGCGCGCCTCGCGCAAGGTGCGGATGTCGAGCACGCCCTCGAGCGCCAAATGGCCGCCCTCGCCATTCAATGCGAAGGCGGTGGCGGGCGGATTCGTGGTGTTCTTCGCCATGGCGCTGGTGAGACATTGAACGGCGCGGAAGGTTTTGCCTTCCGCGCATTGGTGTAGGCTGTACGGAAGAGCTTCAACATGCGATGGCTCCAGGCATTCGTCGTCTTCCTCTGGCCTGCCGTGCTTCACGCGGCAGGCGCTCCCGTCGTCGTGCTCTCCGTCGATGGCGCCATCGGCCCGGCCACGGCCGACTACATCCACCGCGGCATCGAGCACGCCAGGCAGGAGGGCGCGCAGCTCGTCGTGCTGCGCATGGACACGCCCGGCGGTCTCGACACCTCGATGCGCGCGATCGTGAGGGACATCGTCGCCTCGCCCGTTCCGGTCGCGGCCTTCGTCGCGCCGGGCGGGGCGCGCGCCGCGAGCGCGGGCACCTTCATCCTCTATGCGAGCCACATCGCGGCCATGGCGCCCGGCACCAATCTCGGCGCGGCCTCGCCGGTGCAGCTCGGCGGTCCGGCGCCCGCCGTGGACAAGAAGGGCGAGGAGAAGGACGCGGGCGACACGCACACGAGGAAGGCCGTGAACGACGCCGCGGCCTACATCCGCGGGCTGGCCTCGATGCGCGGACGCAACGGCGAGTGGGCCGAGCGCGCGGTGCGCGAGGCGGTGAGCCTCACCGCGGAGGAAGCGCTCGCGCAGAAGGTGATCGACGTGGTGGCCGCGGACATCCCGCAGCTCCTCCAGAAGCTGAATAAAGCCGGCGCGCCGATCATCGCGTGGGAGCCGCAGTGGCGCACGAAATTCCTGTCCGTCATCACCGATCCCACCATCGCCTATGTGCTGATGCTGCTCGGCATCTACGCGATCATCTTCGAGCTCTCCAATCCGGGGCTGGTGTTGCCGGGGGTGGTGGGCGCGGTCTCGCTCCTCATCGCGCTCTACGCGCTGCACATGCTGCCGGTGAACTACGCGGGGCTCGCCCTCATCGTGCTGGGGATCGGGCTCATGGTGGCCGAAGCCTTCCTGCCCGCGTACGGATCGCTCGGCGTGGGCGGCGTGATCGCGTTCGTGGTGGGCTCGGTGATCCTCATCGACGTGCCCGGCTACTCGATCCCGTACGCGCTCGTCGGCGGCTTCGCGCTCGCGAGCGCGGTATTCCTGGTGGCGGTGGTGGCCGCGCTCATCAAGTCGCGACGCCGCCCGGTGGTGAGCGGACGCGAGGAGCTGATCGGCGCCGCCGGCGAGGTGATCGAGGCCGAGGGCGCCGAGGGCCTGGCGCGCGTGCACAGCGAGACCTGGCGCGTGCGCGCCCGCGCGCCGCTGGTACCCGGCCAGCGCGTGCGCGTGACTTCGATCGAAGGCCTGCTGCTCGAGGTCGTCCCCGAAAGTGAACAAGGAGCTTCGACATGATCCTCGAATTCGGCGCCGGCGTGGCGCTGCTCGCCCTCATCGTGGTGGTGTTCTCGATCCGCGTGCTGCGCGAATACCAGCGCGGCGTGGTGTTCCAGCTCGGGCGCTTCTGGGCGGTGCGCGGCCCGGGGTTGATCTTCCTCATCCCCATCGTCCAGCAGATGGTGAAGGTGGACCTGCGCACGATCGTGGACGACGTGCCGCCGCAGGACGTCATCACGCGCGACAACGTCTCGGTGAAAGTGAACGCGGTGGTCTACTTCCGCGTGGTCGACCCGCAGAAGGCGATCATCCAGGTCGTCAACTTCCTCGCCGCGACGAGCCAGCTCGCGCAGACCACGCTGCGCGCGGTGCTCGGCAAGCACGACCTGGACACGCTCCTGTCCGAGCGCGAGAAGCTGAACGTCGACATCCAGAAGACGCTCGACATGCAGACCGACGCATGGGGCATCAAGGTCTCGATCGTCGAGATCAAGCACGTGGACTTGAACGAGTCGATGATCCGCGCCATCGCCAAGCAGGCGGAAGCCGAGCGCGAGCGGCGCGCGAAGGTGATCCACGCGGAAGGCGAGCTGCAGGCCTCCGAGAAGCTCCTGCAGGCCGCGCAGGTGCTGTCACGCCAACCGGAAGCGATGCAGCTGCGCTACCTGCAGACCTTGAGCAACATCGCCGGCGACAAGGCCTCCACGATCGTCTTCCCGGTGCCGATGGACTTGATCGCGCCCCTCGTCGAGAAGATGAAGAAGGCCTAGGGCAGCTTCACGGTGAAGGGCTGCACCGTGTTGTTGGCGCGGTGCACCACCTTCACGCCGGCGCGCGTCGCCCAGGGGATGACCTGGCGGTGCAGCGGGATGATGAGGACCTCGTCCTGCAGGATGGCGACCGCGTGGTTGATCATCTGCTGGCGCTTCGCCAGGTCCATCTCCTGGTCGGCGGCGTCGATCAAGTCGTCGAGCTCGGCGTTCGTGAAGTTGCCGAAGTTGCTGTCGCCCGCGCCTTCGGCGTTGCGGCTGTGCATCACCGCCTTCAGCGTGAGCATCGCATCCTGGTTCGCCCCGCCCCAGCCGATCATGTAGGCGGTGACGTCGAGCTTCTGCGCCTTCGGGAAATACTGCGCCTTCGGCATCGTCTCGACCTTCACGTCGAGGCCCACCTTGGCCCACATGCCGGCCAACGCGATGCAGATCTTCTCGTCGTTCACGTAGCGGTCGTTGGGGCAGGTGAGCGTGAAGCCGAAGCCTTTCGGGTAGCCCGCTTCCGCGAGGAGCTTCCTCGAAGCGGCGGGATCGAAGGGGAAGCGCTTCTCCATCGCCTCGGGAATGCCCGCGCCTTTCGGGCTTTGCAGGGGAATGCCGGTGGGAATCGAAAGGCCGCGCATGATCTGGCTTTTCATCGCCTCGATGTCGATCGCCTGGTACAACGCGAGGCGCACGCGCCGGTCCTTGAAGGGATTCCTGCCCTTCACGCTCGAGTAGGCGAGCTGGTCGCGCCATTGGTCCATGCCGATCATCACGACGCGGAACTCGCCGCCTTCCCAGATCGTGAGCGTCGGGTCGCGCTTGAGCTGCGGCACGTCCTGGAGCGCGGGATCGAGGACGAAGTCGAGCTCGCCGGAGCGCAGCGCCGCCATGCGCGTGGCGGAGTTGCCGATCGGGCGGTAGTCGATGGCGTCCACATTGCCGGTATAGAGGCCTTCGCGGATGCCCCACCAATCGGGGTTCTTGGCGAGGAGCGTCTTCACCCCATGCTCGTAGGAGACGAGGCGATAGGGTCCGGTCCCCATGGCGTTCCTCGAGCTGAAGGTCTCCTCCTTGCCCATGAAGTCCTGCGGGTTAACGACGTTGTTCTTCTCGCACCAGCGCTTGCTCACCATGAAGAGGTTGGTGACCGTGATCGGAAAGGTGGGATTGGGGACGGGCGTGGTGAATTCCACGGTGTAGTCGTCGATCTTGCGCGGGATGCCCGCCTGGTTCGCGAAGAGCTTGAAGGTGGTCGTCGATTTGCGCGCGCGCTCGAAGCTGAAGACGACGTCGTCCGCGGTGAAGGCGCCGCCGTCCTGGAACTTCACGCCCTGGCGCAGCGTGACGAGCCACGTCTTCGGCCCCGTGTTCTTCCACGAGGTCGCGAGCGACGGCGCGAGGGCGAGCTTCTCGTCGTAGCGCACCAGGTTCTCGTAGACGAGGTTGTTGATCGCGTTGGTGATGAGCTCGTTCTCCGAGTGCGGGTCCATGGTCGAGGCGTCGCCCTGCGCGGCCATGCGGAAAGTCTTGGCGGACGCCGCGGCGCAGACCGCCAGCGCACAGAGGAGGAGTAAGGTGGGCAGCTTCATGACCGGAAATGCTACTCCAGGAGGCCTTATGGATACCGCTTTCATCCGCGCAGTGAAACGCTCCGCCCCGGCTTTCGTCGCGTCGATCCTGTTCGCGTCCACGAGCCTCGCGGCGGAGGTCAAGGTGATGATCTCCGGCGGGCTCTCGGCGGCCTACGAGGAGCTCGGCCGCGACTTCGAGCGCGACACCGGCCACAAGCTCGCCACGGTGAAGGGGCCGTCGATGGGCTCCACGCCGCAGGCCATTCCCAACCGCATCGACCGCGGCGAGCCCGTGGACGTGTTGATCATGGTGGGCGACGCGTTGACCGGCCTGGTGCAGCGCGGCAAGGTGGTGCCCGCGAGCCGCGTGGACATCGCGCGCTCGAGCATCGCGATGGCGGTGCGCAAGGGCGAGCCCAAGCCCGACATCGGTACCGTGGACGCTTTGAAGCGCGCGCTGCTCGACGCGAAGTCGATCGCGTACTCCGACAGCGCGAGCGGCGTCTACATCGAGAAGGAGCTGTTGCCGCGGCTCGGGATCGCGGAACAGCTGAAGGGCAAGGCGCGCATGGTTCCCGCCGAGCCCGTGGGGCAGGTGGTGGCGCGCGGCGACGCGCAGCTCGGCTTCCAGCAGCTGAGCGAGTTGAAACCCATCGCCGGCATCGAGGTCGTCGGGCTCCTTCCCGAGGGCGCGCAGAAGGTGACGGTGTTTTCCGCGGGGATCAGCGCGGACTCGAAGGAGCCCGCGGCGGCCCGGGCGCTGCTCGACTATCTCGCGACGCCGAAGGCACGCGCGGTGATCACGAGGACCGGCCTCGAGCCGATCTAAATCGCCCTCTCGTTTGGGAGAGGGCCGGGGAGAGGGTCAACGCTTCAGCGCCGCCCGCTCCTTCGCACGGCGCGATTCATCTCGTCGATCGGGACGGCAGAGCCTGACTTGCGCACAATGCCCTTGAGGCTGCGAACGTCCTTGCTCGAGAGCCTGGCGTTACTCATGTCGTCTCCTTTGAATCGAAGCTCACGATCTCCACCCAGCTCGAGCCCTTGCCGGTGGGATATTTTCCGGCCAGGCGCAGCGCGCCGGTGGCCGGGTCGATCGCATAGGCCGAGATCGTCTCCGACTTCTCGCCCGCCACCACCATGAATTTTCCGCTCGGATCGATCGCGAATCCGCGCGGCTGCTTCTCGGTGGGCGTGCTGCCGATGTAGGTGAGCTTGCCGGTTTGTTCGTCGACGCTGAAGCCGCCGATCGTGCTGCTGGTGCGCTCGGACATGTAGAGGAAGCGGCCGTCGGGCGTCATGTGGATGTCCGCTGCCCAGATGTCGTAGTCGAGGTTGCGCGGCGGCGGCCCGCCGGGGACGGCCGGAAGGCGCGGCGAGCCGGGAATCAGCTTCGCATCGGGCGGCACGCCGGATACCGAGCTCACCTCGGTAAGGAGCCCTGTGTCGTTGTCGAGGCGGTACGTGGTCACCGTGCCGAGGAGCTCGCTCAGCATGTAGAGGTGCTTGTTGTCGCGCGAGATCACGAAATGGCGCGGCCCGGTGTGCGGTTTTTGCGACACTACCGGGGGCGTGTTCGACGCGAGGCGGCCCGACTTCACGTCGAAGGCGAACTGGAAGATCTGGTCGCTCCCCAGGCACGGCGCGAAGACGTAGCGGTTGGTGGCCTCGATGCGGATCGAGTGCGCGTTGCGGCCGATGAGGATCACCTGCAGCGGCTCCGGGTCGACGCGGCCATCGCTGCCGACGGCATTCACGCTCACCAGGTGCGCGCCGTAGGAAGCGCCGAAGAGGTAGCGGCCGCTGCGATCGAGCGAGATGTAGGGAAAGCTTTCGGCGAGCGGCGAGCTCGACAGCTGATTCAGGGTGCCGGTGGCGCGATCGATCGCGAATGTCACCACGGCGGGCGGCTTGCCGCGCAACGCGGCGTAGAGGAAGCGCCGATCGGGGCTCACCGCCATCGGCCCGACGGCCGAGCCGGCCGCGACGCGCGGGCCCGGCAGCAGCGCGCCGCTGCCCGCATCCAGGCGGTAGACACCGATGTCGCCATCGCCGGCGTTCGAGACGTAGACGAAGGTTGCGGCGGCGGTCATGTCGGCACGTTCGTGCTAACGCGTGGAGCGACGCTTTTCAGCCTTCCGGTACGCACGCCGCGGCTCTTCGACCCGATCGGGCTTCGCGTCGAACGCCTCGACGTACGCATCGAGGAGGCGGCGGATCATGCGCTGGTACTGGACGCCGCGCTTGGCCGCTTCCGTCTTGAAGAAATGAACGCTTCGCGTGCTGAGGGTGATGGTCACCTTGATGGCGTCTTCCTTGAAGACCAGCTGCTCGGGTGGCGGCAAGAAATTGGGGATGACCCGATATTCCATGGGCTCATCGGTATAGCGAATTTTGTCTTTCATACTCGGCCTTTCCCTTTCTCCAGAAGCCGGCGCCGATGATCCGAATCACGCCGGAGCGAAATGTGAATCTCACGGTAAGGATGCCCCGCTCCACGCGGCCGAAACAGTAATGGCGATCCTCATCCGTACTGTGCGGAAGGTCCAATGCGATGATGCATCGAGGATCAGCGAATGCGACCTGGGCCTCGGCGAAGGGGACTCCATGCTTGGCGACATTCTCGAGATCCTTGGCGGGATCCCATTCGAAACCGGTGACATCCATCGTACCTCCGATATGGCGATAACGCCATACGCAGGTATGGCCGACGATGTCGGTCTGCCGACTTCCTTCCTCTTGCCCCCGATGATCCCAACCCGCTAGCTCACTGCGCGAGCCACCCGCCTACCATTTGCAAGTTCCCTCCCCGAACTCGTTGGCGATGAGCGGCACCACGGCGGCGAGGCCGAGGTTGGCGTAGGCGGTGCGGCAATCGGGCTTGCGCGCGTTCTCGATGGCGGTCTCCATCTTCGATTTCTTCGGAGGCACCGGCGGCATGGGGAAGGGCAGCACCGCACGGTTGCCGGTGCCCGCGCGCGCCATCTCGCCCGCGCGCTGGCGCATCGCCTCCAGGTCGAGCGTGGGCGCCGTGGGATCGTATTTCGTGCCGGGCTCGCGCGCGCGGTTCACCGGGGAGTCGATCGACGGCCCCGACGGCCGGAAGGGTGCGGGCTGCAACGCGGGCTCTTCCCTCGGGAGCGGCGCGCGTTCGATGCGCGTGGGCGCTTCGCGTTGCGGTGTCGGCTGCGGTACGGGCATGGGTGTGGACGGCACTGCGAGCGGAGCTTCACGCGCGGTCGTGGCCTCGACCGGCAGCGCGGGCACTTCCAGCGGCGGGCGCTCGACGATGGGCGTGTCGGGCAATGCGGGGATCACCGGCGAAGCGACCGGCGAGATCTCCGCGGGTGTGGTGATCACGCGCTCGGGCAAGGGGACCGGCACGGGCACGGGCTGCACCACCACCGGAGCGGGCACGGGCGGAGGCTCGGCGATCGCACGCTCCACGCGTGGCGCGGGACGTTTCTCGACGGCGGGCGCTTGCGGAGGCGAAGGCGCGGGCGCCACGGGCACCGGCGCCTCCTGCACCGGCGTGGGCGGCGGCATGCGAAAGGGCGTGAGCTCGGGCGTGCGATCGGGCGTGACGATGCGATCGAGGAGCGGCGGAATCACCACGGGCGCGGTCTCTTTCGGCATGAGGTCGGCGGCCGGCGATTCGATCGGCGCCAGGAGGCGCTCGACGCGCGGCGCCTTCCTCGCGGGCGTTGGCTTCTCGGCGCTGATTCCGCGATCCATTCGCAGGCTCGGCCCCGCATCGACCGGCGCCCCCTGCAGCACCACCTGCAGCGCGCCCCACATCGCGCGGCCTTCGCGGCTGCCGCCGCTGGGCGCGCCGAACAGCAGGATCGCCGTGGCGTGCAGGAGCATCGAGAGGAGCACGAACTCCCAGAGCGGCGGTTTTACGATCGTGCGCCAGCGCGGCGGCGGCGGCGCGGGCACCCGCATGCGAATGCGGTAATTCGAGATCGGCTTGCCCGCGACGGTCATGACGTGTCGAGTATGCTGCCGGCACATGAAGGCGCACAAGCTGGTGGTGATGGGCGTGGCGGGCTCGGGCAAGTCGACGCTCGGCGAGGAGCTCGCGCGCACGCTGGGACTACCTCTCATCGAGGGCGACCAGCATCACCTGCCCGCGAGCAAGGCCAAGATGCGCGCCGGCATTGCCCTCGACGACGCCGACCGCGAGCCCTGGCTCGATCGCCTCGGCGCCCTGCTGGCCGAGGCTCCCGGCGGCGCGGTGCTCACCTGCTCCGCGTTGAAGCGCGGCTATCGCGAGCGGCTCCGCGCGAAGGTGCCGGGGCTCAAGTTCGTGTTCATCGAGATCGACCGCGCCGAGGCCCAAGCGCGCGTGGCGGCGCGCCCCGCGCACATGTTTCCGGCGAGCCTCGTCGCCAACCAGTTCGCAACGCTCGAATCCCCGAGCGCGGAGCCTGGCGTGGTGACGGTAGCGGCGAGCGAGGCGCCGTCGGCGCAAGTGGCGGCGGTGGTGAAATGGCTTGGCACGCCGGCCGCGAATTCGAGATAGGGTTATCCTCGAAGGTCAAAAGGGAGAGAACATGAATCGCATCGCATCGCTCGGCGTTGCCGCCGCGGGATTCGCCTTTTCCGGTAGCGCGCTCGCGGCCACCTATTCGATCAACCAGATCGACTACGTCGACCCGGTGACGAGCGCGGTGGCGCCGTGGACGCAGCTCTGGGGCAACAACAACAACGGCAAGGTGATCGGCTCCGCGGCCGCCGACGCCGCCGGAAGCGTCGGCAACTTCTCGTTCGTCTACGATCCTGCGCTGGGCACCTTCACGAGGATCGCGGTGCCCGTGGGCATCGATCCCGCCGCCTTCGGCGCGATCAGCATCAACGACAGCGACGACATCACCGGCACGCTCTTCGATGCGATCGGCGGCGGCCAGGGCTTCATCATCGCGGGCGGTGTGGTCACGTATTTCTCGCATCCCGGATGGACCGCCACGAGTGCCCGCACCATGAGCAACCGCACCGCGCTGCACCCGCAGGGCCTCGTGGTCGGATTCGCCTACGAGCCCGATCCCCTGGGTGGCGGCTTCTTCCTGAACTCGGTGGGGTTCCTCTACGACCCCGCGACGCACGCGTTCACCGATCTTCCCGGCACCGCATCCATCTTCACCATCGCGCAGGGCCTGAACATCGCGGGCCAGGCGGTGGGCCACGTGCGAGATGCGGGAGCGCCGTTCTTCTCAGGGTTCCTCTACACGCCCACGGGGAGTGACCCGATGGCGGGCGGCACCACCACGACCTTCAACATCGGCACGATGCGCACCAAGGCGCGCGGCATCAACGACCACGGCATCATCGCGATGGCGGTGAGCGACACGCCGGCCACGGGTGCCACGCACACGTACGTGGGCACGTCGCTGGGCTTCCAGCTCGTCGACGCGCCGAGCGCGGTCGGCCCCGCCTGCGCCGACGGTACCGTGCCGGCCACCTTTCCCGAGGGCCTCAATAACGCCGGGCAGGTGACGGGCATCCTCTGGGACAACGCGGGCCTCTGCGCGGTGCACGGCTTCATCGCCACGCCCTCCTATGTGCCGATGGGAACCACACCCAGCGGCGCGTACACCTTCTCGGTGGACGTGGTGCCGAACACGCCGTACTTCCTCGACCCGGCGGTGGCGATCGGCTACGACTTCGCGATCGGCAAGAAGGACCCGCGTTTCTCGACGGTGCGCCTGCCGCTCGGCATCGGCGACAACAAGTACGTGCTGGTGGTCGGGCACAAGGCGTTCGACCTCAACGCGGGGCAGCTCTTCGACTTCGCGGCGCACGGCTACAAGAAGGGCGTGAAGGCCTTCCGCGTCGCGTGCATCGATCCCGCCGCGCAGCTCGATCCGGTGAACTCGCTCGCGTTTCCGACCGAGGTGACGTTCGCCGGCGCGGGGACATTCACCGGGACGCAGCAACCGCTGACCCGGATCAAGTACCGCGGCGACGATCTCGGCGCGATGACGCAGGCGCAGTGCCGCGCCGGCATGCTCGGCGCGGCCGATGCCGGCGGGCCCGATGCGGAGTAACGCGCGCAACTGACGACGCGGTCATGAAGCGCCGCAAGCGCTGGACGGCGCGCTTCCACTCGACCAACGTGGGCCGGGTTACTTCAGCCAGAGCCAGGCGACGAGCGCCGCGGCGATCAGCACCATGACGACCCAGGCCCCGCTCCCCGTCCTCGGCACTTCGCCGGGGGAGGGGCGCGCGTAGAGGGACATCGGCGTCGGGTAAATCGCCCGCGGCGCGGGGCCGGCCTTCGGCTGAGGCGCCGCGGCACCGCGCATGTGCGCCTCGAGAGCCGCCTTCGCCTCGGCCAGGCCGAAACCCCTCGCCTTGCGCAGCAACTTGATCGCCTCGATCAGGCGCCCGGCGTTCAGGGCCTCCTGGACTTCGGGCGGGAGCGGCGCGGGAGGAGGGGGCATAGGGCCGAAGTTATACGCCGATTCCCATCGAAAGCGTTATCCTGCCAGCACAACCCGGAGGACGCCATGGCCACCAAGCTCACCAAGAGCACGCTCGCACGCATCCTGGACACCCTCGGCGAGATGGTGCGCCAGCCGATGTCCGACGAGTCGAACGAAACGCCGACCGCCGCCGCGGTGCGCCGTTCGAAGCGCGTGGCGGCGGGGAAGCGCAAGGCCAAGGCGAAGAAGCCCGCCGCGAAGAAGCGCACGACCGCGAAGAAAAA
>WNFM01075357.1_pt1 | contig 71129 bp, 65 predicted proteins | sample 5400271 | NCBI WGS metagenome assembly WNFM01 (sample SAMN13153352, study PRJNA577476) | soil metagenome | isolation source: 60 cm saprolite on Douglas fir-dominated hillslope | place: USA:California | collected 2013-09-17
TTCTTCCTTGATGTTTGACAATGAAAAGCCGGATGCGTGGAGACGCGCACGTCCGGTTTTGTGAGAGGTTTGGACTGAAATGTCCTTATCTACTCGACAGTTGATTGAAATATATCCTGAGCCGGACAAAGATTCGAGTACCCGACACGTCGACAAACTAGTGAAGGTTTATAGGAAGGGCGGAAAAGGAAGCTGCACGTTATTGCATATAGAAGTACAAGGATATAACCGTTTGTAAAGAGATTACTTGCAAAAAAGGGCCGTTCAGCCAAAGAGATTGCTTCCATAGTAGGAGTACCTGTTGCTTTTGTTGAAAAAGTTAGCAAAGGCAAGAAGCAAACCTTTTGATTCGCCGCGGGTGTTGAGAATGTTAGTCGGTCTTTTTTCTCCTGAGCATATTGTATAGGCCTTTTACATCGGCTTTCCATTCTTTTAGAAGTAATACCATGACGATCTCTTCCACCAGGTCGAGGCCCGTGGCGAATGCGGCAAGGTAGAAAAGCCAGGCAGGCGTCGAGGGGAGAAAGAATAACAGCAGGAGAAAGAGCCCCTGCAGGACGGCGGCCCCTTTTGCCAGCCAGGTATGGAAGCTGCTCATGCGCCGGTATCTTATCAGCGCGAGGGCCACCTGGATGAGCCAGAGGGCGGCTAATGTTATCAGGATAACCTGCTGCTCCCGGACAAAATCCATTTTGAATACCAGCATGCCCACAAATGCTGCCAGCACCGTCAGATCGTCGCCCACGGAATCCAGCCGCGACCCTCCCTTGCTGGTTACCCGGTATTTCCGGGCAAGGAGACCGTCGATCGCATCGGTGAAAAAACTCACCGCCAGCAGCCATTTGAACAGTCTCTCATGATGCAGGAAGGCAAGACATATTACCAGTGGCGCCATCAGTACTCTCCACAGGGTGATGCCGTTGACGACATAATAGCTGATTTTTTTCATGGTTAAAATGTTTCTAATAATTTTCTAACTTTTTTCTAATAGCTTTATAAGGTCCGATTGGAAATAACACGTGTAATTTTGATTTACCTATGTCAGATAATACCGCCAGTGCATCGCCCGATTCTTTTGTTTTACAGAAAGTTCAACCTGCCCTTCTCGGGCTGATGGATGGATCTGTCTCTACCCTTGCCCCCCTTTTTGCCACGGCAGGGCTAACCCATGTTTCCAACAAGGCTTTTTTAGTTGGGCTGGCTGCTTCCATCGGTGCGGGAATAAGCATGGGACTGGCGGAAGCGCTATCCGATGATGGGACCGTAACGGGACGCGGGAATCCGTTGGTAAGAGGAAGCATCACAGGGCTGGCTACGGCCATGGGGGGTATGCTGCATACGCTGCCTTTCCTGATCGCTAATCTGAACATCGCCCTGCGAACTGCTTACATAGTGGTCATTTGCGAATTATTTGCAATAGCCTATATCCGCTATAAGTTTATGAAATCGCCTCCCGGCAAGACCATCGTCCAGGTCATTATCGGCGGAGGGATAGTTTTTATTATCGGTATCTTACTTGGGAGGCTAGGGGTTACGGACTAACCAGGAGTCACGGACTAAAGGATAAGGCAATAGGTGGCAGCTAATATACGAACTATCTATGTGCCGGGAAAGCTGGTGCATATCTTGCTGTGGAAGATCTTATGAAAAGCGCACAAAGTAAATCGCTTCCCGCGACCATGCGGGCAATGGTATTGGAACATCCAAAACAACCGTTGGTGCTGTCGACTCTTCCGGCACCGAGACCGGCAGAGGACCAGGTATTGATCAGGGTTATTGCCTGCGGTATTTGCCGGACGGATCTCCATGTGGTAGATGGAGAGCTGACCAGACCCAAGCTGCCGCTGGTGCCGGGGCATGAGGTCGTGGGTAGGGTAGTTTCAATAGGGACAGGAGTGGAAGGCCTGCATTTGGACGACCTGGTGGGTGTGCCCTGGCTGGGATATACCTGCGGCATCTGCCGGTACTGCCGGGCCGGGCAGGAGAATTTATGTGATAACTCCCTGTTCACCGGGTATACGCTCGATGGGGGATACGCAGAATACATGGTGGCCAATGCGAAATTTTGTTTTCCGCTGGATGCGTTATATGGTAATCCTTCGGGGGCGCCTTTGATGTGCGCGGGGTTGATCGGGTACCGGTCGTATTCCATGGTCCCCCCGTCCGCGGAGCACATTGGCCTTTATGGTTTTGGGGCAGCGGCGCATATCCTGGTCCAACTGGCGAAATACCAGGGAAAGAAAATTTATGCGTTTGCCCGCGACGGCGATGCAAAGGGAGTAGCTTTTGCGTTACGGATGGGGGCGGTCTGGGCGGGCGGTTCGTCGGAGCCGCCACCGGAAAAACTGGATGCAGCGATCCTTTTTGCCCCGGTAGGAACCCTGGTCCCGCTGGCCTTGAAAGCGACGGGTAAAGGAGGTTTGGTCGTCTGCGGGGGGATCCATATGAGCGATATCCCTTCTTTCCCATACGATTTGTTATGGGAAGAACGGGTACTGCGTTCTGTTGCCAATCTTACGCGTAAAGATGGTCATGAGTTCCTGGCGCTGGCGCCCCGGGTGCCGGTACGGACAGAGACGAAGACTTTCCGCCTGGAAGAGGCTAATGAGGCGCTGGAGGCGCTAAGGTCAGGTAAGATCAACGGCGCAGCGGTGCTGGTGATGTAGGCAGCGGTGCTGGCAATGTAAAGAGTGGTGCTGGTGATGTAGACGGATGTTTTTTTCTGATGAAATCCCCAAAAAAGCATAATTTGCAACCTGGTTACGAATTTTGTTGCAAAAATCAACCATAAGGACTGTTTTGAGCGGGTTGATGCTGATAATTTTTGCCTTCAGCATCACTCCCAAGATCATTTTGCATAGTCTGGTCGTCCATCATAAAGACCAGACCACTCCCTCCGATAAAAAATATGTTCAGGTCAGCAAAACCGGGTACCACTGTGATTGTGAAAACCAGGTCGTAGAGCTTCCTTATCTTAACCATATCATTAACATTCAGCTGGTTGTCGCGGGCTCCTTCTCTACCTACCAGGCCAGGACCAATTACCGGTTTTATTCCTTCCCTCATTTTATTTTCGGACTTCGGGGACCCCCATTTTCCGTTTAACGTATTCCTTTGACCTTAATCATTCCAGATAGCCTGTCTATCCGGTTTCTTTTTACCTTACTACATCTATTCATTTAACGACGCTATTAGAGAAATGGATTTACCGGTACCGCCCGTGTGCAATGTTCATTTTCCAAAGCGATAAAAACGATTTCATGAACGCTTCATCGTTTCGCTATCTGTTGACTTTCTTTATTATCCTGGGCATCAGCCCAATTCTATCCAGTAAAGGTTATGCTGCACCATCCAGGACAATTCATTTTCCCGGTAGCGGCACTCTATCCGGGAAAGTAACCGAAAGCGGGAAAAATACTCCTCTTGCAGGCGCCTCTGTATATATCCCCGATCTTAAATTGGGTGTGATCACCGACCAGGACGGGAATTACAAATTCAATAACCTTCCTTCCGGCTCATTCCTGATCGAAGTACATTACGTGGGATTTAAGACCCTCACAAAGACGATAAATGTCGGCGGTCCCACTATCCAGAATTTTGCGCTTTCGGATCAATATGTGGAAGAAAGCGCCGTCGTCGTGACAGGTCAGTCCAAAGCCACCCAGATCAAAAGAAGTCCGGTACCCATCGTCGCCGTCACCCATGACTATATCGCCACCAACCTGAGCACCAATATCATTGATGCCATTGCAAAAGTTCCGGGAGTGAGCGCCCTTACGACAGGGCCCAATGTATCCAAGCCTTTCATCAGGGGACTGGGCTACAACCGGGTACTCACCTTATACGACGGAGTAAGACAGGAAGGGCAGCAATGGGGGGATGAACACGGCATTGAAGTGGATCAATATGGCGTGGACAGGATCGAAGTGATCAAAGGACCGGCCAGCCTGACCTATGGTTCGGACGCCATGGCCGGCGTTGTAAACCTGATCCCTACTCCAGCCGCCCCGGAAGGGAAAATAATCGGCAGCATCCTCGGGGAATATGCAACCAATAATCGTATGGTCGGCGCATCGCAAATGATGGCCGGTACCAAGAACGGATTTGAATGGATGACAAGGGTTTCACACAAGCAGGCCATCGATTATCAGAATAAGATCGACGGCCGTGTTTACAATACCGCTTTTAACGAGAATGACGCAAGTCTTTCCCTGGGCCTGCATCGCGGCTGGGGGTATTCGCACCTGAGCCTTTCCTATTTCGACGACGTCCAGGAAATACCGGACGGCAGCCGGGATTCAGCGACCCGTCAGTTCACCAAGCAGATCACGGAAGCGGATACCGTCAGGCAAATTGTGTCGAACGATGAGCTGACGACATACAAAATAGGTGTTCTTCACCAGCATGTTCAGCATTTCAGGGCCTATAGCACCAACAATTTCATCCTCGGGGACGGCAGGCTGGTAGTCAACCTGGGCTTTCAACGGAGTATGCGCAGGGAATTCAACCATCCCCAGGACCCGCTGATCGCCGGCCTGTTCCTGCAGTTGAATACCTATTCGTATGACGTGAAATATTATTTTCCAGAATGGAATGGCTGGAGTCTTGCAGCCGGGGTGAATGGTATGTACCAGGATAATACCGTTACGAAGGGTACTGCGTTTGTGATTCCCTCTTACCACCAGTTCGATGTCGGTCCCTTTGCACTATTGAAAAAGACCTTCGATAAACTGGATCTGGCCGGTGGCCTTCGGTTTGACAGCCGTTCGTTTACGAACAAGCAATTATATACCAGCCCTGACGCGGTAACAGGATATGATAAGCCGGTATATGGAACGGACACGGCGGGCGCAAATCCTGTTTTCCCCAATTACCACCATAATTTTTCAGGCCTTACAGGCAGCGTCGGCGCTACCTATAATTTTACAGACCAATTCTCTGTGAAAGCAAATATCGCCCGCGGCTTCCGTGCGCCGAATATTGCCGAGATATCGGCCAATGGAGTCCATCCCGGTACGAACCAATACCAGATCGGTAACGGAGATTTCAAGCCCGAATTCAGCCTGCAGGAAGATATTGGTTTTGCATTTACTTCCAAATATGCAGATGTAAATCTCAGCGTATTCAATAACACTATCTCTAATTATATATTCAACGCAAGGCTGCTGAGTGCAAATGGCGGCGACTCCGTCCTTGTACCGGGTAACCAGACCTATAAATTCCAGCAGGGTAAAGCACAGCTGTACGGTGGCGAATTTAGCATCGATATCCATCCGATCAAAGCCCTTCATTTTGAGAACAGCATATCTACAGTATATGCGCTGAATAAAGGGATCGATCCGAAACTGAGAACAGACAGCAATAAATATCTTCCATTTATTCCCCCCGTACACGGCCTGTCAGAACTGCGCTATAATATTGAATCCCCGTCCCACCATATTGTCAATGGCTTTGTAAAAGTGCAGGTGGCCTGGTATGCCGCCCAGAACAGGGTTTACCTCACGGATAATACGGAGACGGCTACGCCCGGTTATGCCTTGTTCAACGCCGGAATAGGCGCCGGGGTCACCAATGGGAATGGCAAAACCATCTTCAACCTCTATATCATGGGAAACAACCTGTTTGATGTAGCTTACCAGGATCACCTGAGCCGGTTGAAATATTTTGAGCAATATTCGTCATCCCCCAATGGACACCTCGGTATATACAATATGGGCAGGAACATCGCTATTAAACTTGAGTTTCCCCTGAATTTTGATTCGGGTAAATAAATTATTGTCGGGCAATTTTTGCAGCATTCACTCTTAGAATTCGACATGGGCCCTGGCAGCAAATACATGCACGGGGCCCCTGTCTTTGTTGTATCCGGGGTTATTGACGAACTGATAGTCGACTGAAGCCCAGATATTGCTGAAAAGCCTGGCGTTATAATATAATTCCAGGATAGCTTCGTGTCCGTAATTCAGGGCGCCGTCGCCGATAATGAAGCCATAACCGCCGGCTTTTAGAAAGGCGCGGTGTTCCGCAGAAATACCATTTACTACGGCTGCCAGGCCTATAACATCATCGTTTCTTTTCCAACGGGTCCCTTTAAGGGATAGGCCTCCATGAATGGTTTGATCTATTTCCGTAAACGCCCAGGTAGCATACTTCCCATCGTTCCAGCCCAGCCGGCCAAAAGCACCTATGTCGTCCGTCAATTGCTGTTCCGCATTCAGGCAGATGCCTGTTTTATGACCACCAAATGAAGTCCTTTCCGCATTGCCGGATATGACTTTTAGTAAAGTCGTATCCCCGGTGTTCAATGCGGTCAGACCTTCCTGATAAGAGGGAGCCCTGGACGCAGTATAGCTGAATAGCAGCCGGATCCCTCCCGGTCTTTTGTTGATACTGATCTTTCGTTCAAGCTCTGCAGTCTCGGAATGCGCCTTGCCAAAAACATATTCCAGCGGGGGATGGTTGGCAATTTTGGGCACTGCTACGGTTGAAATTTGTAATGCCCATTTTGGTACCATCAATTCTACTGTGAGTCCTTCGGTATACCCTTTTGTATTGGCAGGATAATCCCAGGCGCCGTTGCTCATGAGGCTCCAGTTCAGGAACTGCGTGCGGGGATCGTGGCTATAACTGTTCCTGTCGAAAAAATCAGACATGGAAAACTTTCCTGCGTTGATAATGATCATGCTGGTAGGGAGCTTAGCGGCTACCTGGTTGATCCCGTCCGGGACATTCTCATAAATGGGATGACCCAGGGGAATAATTTGCTGCAAATAAGCTCTTGCTATGGCTATTGCCGGAGAAGGATCGCCGATGCGATAGGTTTCGCCATTCAGGGCTCCTGCTACGCCGACGGCGTAACTAAGTCCTTTGCCGCCGGATAATTCGGGGTTGAAATAAAAAGCGGCGTTCTTCCACAATTTTCTCCCCAAAAATAAAGTGGTTGTTATACTTGTCGCTCCGCTCTCCACGGTATCGGTCAGGCTGTTGGCGCCACTGTAGGCGGCTTTAAAGCCGGAATGGATCTGGCTGATAACCGTCAGCTGGAAATGGGTCGTCCATGGACTTTGTTTGGTTGAATCGGTGGTTTGAGCGCTAAGATTTTGTCCGTTCAAAAAGTAAAATACAATGCAGGGGAGATATTTTTTCATAATTTTTCTTAAAGCCATTGCTGAAATTTTTTGATGAACCAGTTTTTTACCAATTGCGTAAGCAGGCAATAGGTGACTAAAATGCCTAACAGCCAGGGAAAATACTCCCATGGAAGCGGCTGCATCTTCAAGGCATCCGCAAAACCGGAGAATGGAATAAAAATACCGACCGCCATGATCCCTGTTGTCAATGCCAGTACCGGAGCCGTCGCCCAGCTTTGGATAAAAGGTATCTTTTTTGTACGGATCATGTGGACGATCAATGTTTGGGAAAGCAAGCCTTCGATGAACCAGCCACTTTGAAAAAGGCTTTGATGTGCGGGCGTATTTGCCTTGAAAACAAACCACATCAGCGCGTATGTTGCGTAGTCAAACAAGGAACTGATAGGCCCTATAAAGATCATGAACCGGCTGATGCCTCCCGCATCCCATTTGCGGGGTGTCTCGATGTATTCGGCGTCCATCCTGTCCCAGGGAATCGATATCTGTGAAATATCATACAACAGATTCTGTATGAGTATCTGAATAGGCAACATCGGCAGGAACGGCAGGATAGCGCTGGCCCCCAGCATGCTGAACATATTCCCGAAATTGCTGCTGGCGGTCATTTTTATATACTTGATGATATTGCCGAAGGTTCTTCTGCCATAGATGACACCTTTCCGCAGCACCATCAGATCTTTCTCCAATAAAATGATATCAGCGCTTTCTTTGGCGATATCAACGGCTGTGTCTACGGAGATACCTACGTCGGCGTCCCTTAGGGCGGCTGCGTCATTGATCCCGTCACCCATAAAGCCCACCGTATGCCCCTTGGCCTGCAAGACTTTTACCACCCGGCTTTTTTGAGCCGGGCTCAGTTTGGCGAAAATACTTATTTCATCGATCTGCTTTGTCAGCTCCTCGTCGCTGATATTTGCCAGTTCACTCCCCAGCAAGACATTATTAATGGGAATTCCTACATCCCGGCAGACTTTTTTGGTGACGATCTCATTGTCTCCCGTCAGCACTTTCAGTTCGATCCCCAATTTGTGCAATGCTTCGATGGAAGGTTTTGCCGAAGGCTTGGCCGGGTCGAGAAAGCCAATAAAACCCGTTATGATCATATCGCTTTCGTCTGCAACGGAATAGGTCAATGGTCTTTGTTCGAATTCCTTCATCGCCACCAGCAATACCCGTAGTCCCTCCTTGTTGAGCTGTTTTGAGGTTTCGAGTATCGTCTGCCGGACCGTGTTGTCCATGGGGATAATATCGTCCGTATCGATCTGCAATTGCCGGTCCTCACCCGGGTCAAAGACAAACGTACATTGATCCAGCATTTCCTCTACCGCTCCCTTACAGATCAACAAATGCTTATGCTGGTGTTCCAGGATCACCGACATGCGCCTGCGCTGGAAGTCAAAGGGTATCTCGTCTACTTTCTGATAATCCTCCACCTGTAAGGAGTCATGCAGCTCCCCATGTTCCAGCACGGCAAGATCAAGCAGGTTTTTAAGCCCCGTCTGGTGATAACTGTTCAGGTAGGCCCATTTCAGCACCTCTTCGTCTTCCACCCCCAATACATTCAAATGTCTTTCCAAAACGATTTTATCGATAGTGAGGGTCCCCGTCTTATCCGTACACAATACATCCATGGCGCCGATATTCTGAATAGCATTGAGGCGTTTGACGATGACCTTCCGTTTGCTCATATTCACGGCTCCTTTCGCCAGATTAGCCGTGACGATCATCGGCAGCATCTCGGGCGTCAATCCCACCGCTACGGCAATAGCAAAGAGCAGGGCTTCCAGCCAATTGCCCTTGGTAAGGCCATTGATCAAAAATACCAGGGGCACCATGATCAGCATAAACCGGATGAGCAGCCAACTTACGCTATTGACCCCTTTGTCAAAGCTAGTCTCAGCCCGTTTGCCGGTGACAGACCGGCTGATGGACCCGAAATAGGTCTTGTCACCCGTATTCACCACCACCGCCACGGCCGTCCCGCTTACCACATTGGTGCCCATAAAACAACAATTCTCCAATTCCAGGGGAGACCTTATACCGGCATCGGGGATGGGATATTCCCGTTTTTCAACGGGCAGGGCCTCCCCGGTGAGCATGGCCTGGCTGACGAACAGGTCTTTGGATTGAATGATGCGGCAGTCTGCCGGTATCATATCTCCGGCGGATAAGAAAGCGATATCCCCCGGCACCAGTTCGCTAATATCGATCTCCTGCCTGCCGGGCCCCAATACGCCCTTCCTCAGCACGGTTGCCGTTGTCTTCACCATGCTCTTTAACTGCGCCGCCGCCTTATTACTCCGGAACTCCTGCCAGAAACGGAGCAGGGAACTAAGCACCACCATGATGGATACCACGATCAGGGTCTTGTAATCGCGATCTGCCGGCGGGGCCAGGAAAACATCCGTGATCAGGGAGATCAGCGCTATGGCGATTAAAACTCCGATAAAAGGATTGACAAAGGCCTGCAGGAGCTGCAGGTACCAGGCGGGCGCCTTTTCATGCGCTACTTCGTTGCGCCCGAATTTCTCCTGTTTTTCCCGGACCTGCCTGTCGGTCAGCCCGGACTCATTGCTATCCAGCATGGCAAAAAAAGATTCCCTTTCATTGCCTGCCACCTGCTTCAATCCGCTTGTCGCGTCCATTTGATCGAAGTTGCTCATGGCGCAAATGTAAAAAGCTCCCCTGGGGGAGCCGGTTAGAGACCTATTAGGATATTATTAGAGACCTATTAGAAAATAGAGATCACAGCCTGTTGGGGGATCACAGGATATTGGGAATTTCCACGAAGAAACTCGTGCCTTCCCCTTTCCTGGATGTTACACTGATACTGCCTTTATGCAGCCCGATTATTTTCTGGGTCAAGGATAATCCGATGCCATTTCCGTCTGCGAACTGCTTATTACCCCCCCTGTAGAAAGAATTAAATATTAAGGGGATATCTTCCTCGGCTATTCCTATGCCCGTATCATTGAAGCGCAAAATTGTCTTCTCTTTAAAATAGGTGATGGCAACATTGCTCCGGTGATCATTGGAAAACTTGCAAGCATTCTCCATCAGGTTGATAAAAGCGATTTTCAGCAGGTATTCATTGCCCTGAACAGAAATGAAATCATCATTTTCTATTTCCTGCTCAAAAACAATATTGACTTTGTAGTCCGGATTGGATTTAAGGATGGTCTCCACTGCATCTAAAAGCAGCTCATCCAAACGGACTTCCTTCCTGCCGATGGCGGATTGGTCATAACTTGCTTTGGCAAGGTCCAGCAAATCGTTCGAGAGCTTGACGAGTTTTTTCGTATCGTTCAAATTCAACCGAAGGACATTTTTATACTCCTCTGTATTACGATCCTTAAGTAGTGCGAGTTCCACTTCCGTCACCATCGAGGACAGCGGCGTCCGAAGTTCGTGGGATACGTTGCTTACAAACTGTTTCTGTGCGTCAAAAGAATTTTCCAGCCTGTCGAGCATGTGATTGAAAGTTGTAGCCAGCTCTCCGATCTCGTCTTTGGAATTTTGAACAGGCACCCGGGAATCCAGGTTGGTGGCTGTAATTTCTTCTACTTTGTCCACCATTTTCGTTACAGGCTGAAGGGCCTTGCGTGAAAAAAAATGGCCGGCTATCCATGTGAGGAGGATAACGGCAATGTACGTAAAAATAAGCGTGTATTTCAGATCTCTCAGTTTGGTCAGTCCAAAATCGTCCTGCGCTGCGGCAGTGATCACATAATTTTGCCCGTTGTGCCGATAGAATAATCCTACCACCTGCAAATCTCCCTGCTCGAATTCAATTTCCTTTTTTGTGATAATCTCATTTATCATCGACCGGGTTTCTTTAACCTTATCGATATCGACAGCATCATGGTACAAGAGGTGAAAGGAGGTATCGTAAACAGCCACTTCTTCCTGGGACAAGGTGTTGGGAGAATTTTTATAGATGAGCTGCAGGACGTTCGGCGTCACTTTCGCATCCAGTAATAAATTCGTTTTTGTGATGGCCTGTTGCTGAAGGCGTTTATAATATTGCTCTTTCCGGGTCGTTGCGGAGGACAAATAGATTAAAAAGGAAAAAACAAGCAGTAATGCCGCAAAGATGATCGTAAACAACAGCGTCAATTTATTCCTGATCTTCATGTCTGGTTATTCCTTCATAAAAATGAATCCCATACCGCTTTTGGTATGAATGAGCTTGACTGAAAAATCCTTATCTATTTTTTTCCGCAGGTAGTTGATATATACATCCACAAAATTAGTACCCGTATCAAAATGCATATTCCAGACTTTTTCTGCAATTTCCGCTCTTGACAGCACCCGCTCCGGGTTTTGCATCATGTATTCCAATAAATTGAATTCCTTGGGTGTAAGCTCGATCTTTCTGCCATCCCTGGTCACGGACTTCGTCTTCCGGTTCATTTCAAGGTCTGCAAGGCGAATGAAGGAGGGCTCGTTCCTGCCGGTGCTGACGGGGTTTCTTTTCAGTAAGGCCCTGATCCGGGCATGCAGTTCCCGAAGATCGAAAGGCTTTACCAGGTAGTCATCCGCGCCCGCATCCAAACCTTCCACTTTATCATCCGTTGTCCCCAGCGCGGTAAGCATAAGGATCAACGAATCGGGCTTTGCTACCCTGATCTCCTTACACAGGTCAAGCCCATTAATTTTCGGAAGAACAATATCTGTGATGATCAGGTTGTATTCTTTGGATAAGGCCAGTTTTTTACCCATTTCGCCGTCGTAAGCGAGCGTAACCTGGTAACCCTGTTCTTCCAGGCCTCTTTTGATCAATTCTGCTACTCTTAGCTCATCTTCAATGACAAGGATATTCATAAAATGCTGGATTGTCCCTATTTTTGGCGACAGAATCTATCAAAAATGGGGAATTTTTGCCTCATATAATTGGCGAAATTAAAAAAAAATATACAATGAACTGCCTTTTTGTAGATGATGATATCGATGACCAGGAGATCTTTTCGTTTGCTCTTAAGGCGCTTAATAAGCAGGCGAATATTGTCACAGCCGAAAATGGGTTAGAGGCGTTGAGAATCCTGAATGAAGACAAATCTTTTATCCCGGATTGCATATTTCTGGATCTGAACATGCCGGGAATGGGCGGAAAAGAGTGTCTGCCGGAGCTGCGAAAGATATCCCGGCTGAAAGATGTGCCCGTCATTATCTATACGACATCAACACAGGAAGCAGATAAGCGAATTGTCCAAAGTCTCGGGGCGACCGATTTTATCAGCAAGGAATCCAGCATGAGTAGTTTACAGGCGTCTTTGAGGGACCTGTTTTATAGGCATAACATTTGACCCCTAATACTCAAATGTACTTATGGATCAATATGATATGTCTGATAATGGGGGGAAAGAAACTACTATAAAAAGGGAAAAACTTTCTTTTGATGAAATATATGGGGAACTCTTTCCTCAATTGCTGCTTGATAACCTGGAAGCAGCTATATATACCTGCGATGCGGATGGATATATCACCATGTATAACAAGGCTGCTTCTCAGTTATGGGGCAGGGAGCCTGAAATTGGGACTGATCTATGGTGCGGTTCGTGGAAGATCTATGAGATCGATGGGGTAACAGAAGTTGCCCTGGATACCTGTCCCATGGCTGTCACGCTTAAAGAGGGCAGGCCGGTGAACGGACACGAGATAATTATTCAAAAGCCAAATGGGGAAAGGAAGTTTGTAGTGCCGTATCCAAGGCCCTTCTTAGACGACCGGGGGCGGGTCACCGGCGCTATCAACCTTTTGATGGATGTAACTCCTTACAAGCGGATTGAAAAGAGGGCAGCCCATATGACTGCCATCGTTGACTCGTCCGATGATGCCATTATCAGTAAAACTCTTGACGGCATTATTACCAGCTGGAATATTGCCGCCGAGAAAATATTCGGTTATCCTGCCGCCGAGATGATCGGCCAATCTTTGCTAAAGCTTATCCCTGAAGACCGGTGGGAAGAGGAATACCACATACAGGAGCAATTGAGAAAAGGAAATAAGATCGAGCACTACGAGACAAAGCGTCTTACCAAGGGGGGCAAGGTTCTGGATGTCTCGTTGACGGTATCTCCTATATTCGATCAGGCGGGAAATATAATCGGGGCATCAAAGATAGCCAGGGATATTACCAGACAAAAAAGAGACAAACAGGCTCTACAGGAAAGTGAAGAAAGGTATAAACTGGCTGTGGAAACGGCCAAATTGGGAACCTGGGCATTAAATCCTGTAACGGGTGATATGATCTGTTCCACGAAGTGTCTTGCAATTTTGGGGACAACCGATACTGCGGGTCTAAACCTGGACAGGATGTTGAAGCTGATCTTTCGGGAGGACCTGGAGAAGGTTCAGGCAGAACTGAATCGGATGGCCGATCCGGCCAACGGAGACGAATTTGACATAGAGCCAAGGGTCATAAGGGAAAACGACGACAGTACAAGACGGATCCGGGTAAAAGGGAAAATGTATTTTAATGTGTCCGGCAAAGCGGAGAAGATGATCGGCACGATGCTCGATATCACGGATGAAAAGATGGCCAAAGAGAAATTGGAAAGAACGGTAAGGGAAAGGACATCAGATCTGCGAAAAATGAACGAGCAATTGCGGAGATCTAATCACGACCTGGAACAATTTGCCTACATCGCGAGCCATGACCTGCAGGAGCCTTTGCGTAAGATCCAGATGCTCATTGAAATGATCGATCAGACGGATGATAGGGAAGCCCTGGGAAGTTACTTTAATAAGATCAAGAGATCTGCAAACCGGATGGCCGCTCTCATCAAAGATGTCCTGAATTATTCCCGCATCGACAGGAACGAAGCACAATATACCACCGTCAACCTGAATGAGATCCTTAAGGATGTAATGACAGACTACGAAAACCTCATTAATGAGAAGAATGCGACCATTAGAAGCGAAAATTTGCCCATTATTGAAGGAGTGCCAAGCCAGATCAGGCAGATGTTCGCCAACCTCCTCAGCAATTCATTAAAATTTTCAGTGTCAAATCCCGAAATCAACATAACGGCGAATGCTATTGCTGTGGAAGAGCTTAAACTTCACAAAGAATTGGATTATCGAAAGAGTTATACAAGGTTGGGTTTTTCCGACAATGGAATAGGTTTTGACCAGCAATATGCCGAAAAGATATTTATGATCTTCCAGCGATTGCATAGCCGCACCGAATATCGGGGAACAGGGATTGGCCTGGCGTTGTGCAAAAAAATAGTCGAAAAACACCATGGTCATATTGAAGCTAAAGGTGAACCCGGGAAGGGCGCAACTTTTACTGTTATCTTGCCGTGCTAACGATTATTGCACAGGGTCCTGAAATATATATCGTTTCAAAACCTGTTCGATCTCCTCGAGGCGGAATGGTTTGGAAATAAAACCATTCATTCCTGCTTCCAGGCAACGTTGCTTATCTTTTTCCATCGCATCCGCCGTCAGCGCGATAATGGGAATATCGCTTTTGGGCCTGTCAAGCGCACGTATGGCGCGGGTGGCGGAATAGCCATCCATTTCCGGCATATTGATATCCATAAAGATTATCCGGGGGGCATGGCCGGCTATCATGTCTAATGCTTCTTTTCCATTGGTCGCCTTTATAACCCTGAACCCCATTTTCCCCAATACCTCTGAGATGAGCAGCATATTCACCGGCTCGTCTTCGGCTACGAGAATGGTCGCGTTCTCCGTGAGCCGCCTGATACCCGGCCTTTCCTCTTCTTTTCTTTCCCGGGTCTTATTTTTTTCAAAAATGGAAGACAGGAAATATTCCAGCTCATCGCGTTTTACCGGTTTGGAAAGGAACATATCGATGCCGGTCTGTTCGGCTTCCTGCCGGACAATGTTTTTTTCCAGGGGGGACAGCATGAGTATAAAGGGCTGCGGCCGGCCCGGCAGGATATTTTTGATCTCTTTTACCAGCGTTGAACCATCCATATCCGGCATCCGGTTATCGGCGATGATCAGATCGAAGAGCAGACCTTCGTTCTTTGCTTTCAGCACAGTCTGCAAGGCTTCTGCACCACTGTTGGATATGGAGCAGCCCATACCCATGTAATCGAAGATACTCTTCATAAGCCTGCCATTGGAGATGTTGCCATCTACTACCAGGATCCGTTGGAGAGAATGTCCTGGCGCTGTTTTTACGGGAACCTGTTCAGGGAATACTTCCGGGGCCAGATACAGGGTGAACTCACTGCCTTCGCCCAGGCGGCTATTCACTTCCAGGAAGCCGCCCATCATTTCAGCCAGGTTCCTGGAGATGGTAAGGCCCAGTCCTGTGCCTCCGTATTTGCGTGTTGTAGAGGAATCTACCTGGGTAAAGCTGTCAAATATCCTGCTGATCTTCCCCTCCGGGATGCCGATGCCGGTGTCCTTCACACTGATGCATACCTGCTGGTATCTTTTATTTTTCTCTCCGGGAGGAACCTCCCTGCGTTGAACCGATACGATAATCTCTCCTTTTTCCGTGAATTTAACGGCATTACCGATCAGGTTGACCAGGATTTGCTGTATACGGATGGGGTCTCCCAGCATTTCGTCGGGCAGCTGGGGATCGATTTCGCATATGATATCGAGCTCCTTTTCAAAGGCCTTTATCGCCAGCATGTCGACGGTCTCTTCTACCAGGTGCCGCAGGTGGAAAAGGGTATTGTCAATAAAGAGCTTACCGGCTTCGATCTTGGAATAATCCAGGATGGCATTGATCAGACCGAGCAGGTTGTACCCGGACCGTTTGACATTTTCCAGGTATTCCCGTTGTCTCTTTTGAAGATCGGTGGTCAGCACAAGATCGGTGAAACCGATAATGGCGTTCATCGGGGTACGAAGCTCATGGCTCATATTGGCCATGAATTCACTTTTGGTTTCGTTGGCGAGCTCCGCTTCTTTCCGCGCCTTTCTTTCTTCTTCGATGGACAAGGCCAGCTGATGTGTCCTTTCCTCTACCTGTCGCCCGAGTAATTTTTTCTGGGACTCGATGTTACGCAGCCTTAGCCGGTGGATACTGACTATTATTCCGGTTATGCTGACAAAGAGCAGCAGCCTGAACCACCAGGTCGCCCGGAAGGGCGGGGTAATGGTAAGGTTGATGCTTGTTATGTCGGGGGACCAGCTTCCGTCGCCATTCATCCCCCTGACCCGGAAAACGTAATGACCGGGATCCAGGTTTGTATAGGTAACGTCCCGTTTGGTGCTGGTATAGGTCCAGTTCTTGTCAAAACCTTCCAGCATATAGAGGTATTGCCTTTTTGCCGGGGAGATATAGTTAAGAGAAGCAAATTCAAAAGAGATGACGGAACTTTTATAGGAAAGGGTTATTTCTTTTGTTTCCGTAATGTCTTTACTGAGAGGAGAATAATGTTTGGGGTCGACGGCAACGGGTACGTCGGCGTTGAAGATCTGGAAGCGGGTGATGACCAGCGGGGGATTGAAGGGTCTTTCTTTTATACTGTCCGGTGAAAAGGCATTGAATCCGTTCACACCTCCGAAATAGAGCAGGCCCGAGCGGCTTTTGAAACAGGCATGTGACTTGAACTCATCGGATTGGATACCGTCGTCGACCGTAAAATTCTGAAAGGCGCCGGTTTGGGGGTTGAACTTCGATAATCCTTTATTGGTACTGATCCACAAATAACCTTTCCCGTCTTCAACGATACCGAAGATCACTGCGCCGGGCAATCCGTCTTTTGTAAACCAGCCCTTGAAACGGCCTGTTCGCGGGTCCAAACTATTTAAGCCAACGGCCGTACATATCCATATCGAGCCATGGCTGTCCTCGAACAGGTAATTGATGGAGTTATTGCTGATGCTGTTCTTTTCAGGGTCGTGCCGGTAATGCGTGAACGATCCGGTACTGATATTGAGTTTGTCCAGGCCTGCGTCAAAAGTGGCTATCCATAGGGCGCCTTTATTATCTGCCAGTAGTGCGCGTATCCGGTCGCTACCGGGGGTATTGGGATTGCAGGGGTCATGCCTGTGATGTATAAACCGATCTTTTACCGGATCGTAGCTGTCGAGTCCCCCGCCATAGGCGCCTATCCACATATTGTCATACTTATCTTTTACGATGTCGTAGATATTGTTGCCGCCCAGACTGGTGGGGTCGGCGGGATGATTTTTGTATGACCGGAACGATTTCCTTTGTTTATCGATGACAGTAAGGCCATCGCCCCATGTCCCTACCCATAGATTTTGATGACTGTCCTCGCGAAGGCTTAGAACGAAGTTGCCACTGATACTGTTCTTATCGGAAAGCTTATTCCTGAAATGGGAAAAATAGCCTGTCTTACGGTCCAGCAGATCGAGTCCCCCTCCGTCGGTGCCCACCCATAACCGGTTCTGTGAATCTTCCAGCATATCCAGCACATTATTATTGCTCAGGCTCTTTGGGTCGGAGGTATGGCGGTAGTGCGGGAAGGAATTGTCGTTCTTTTTATAAAGGTCAATGCCTGCGCTGTAAGTGCCTACCCACACATTGCCCTGGCGATCCGGGTAAAGCGATTGGATGGAATTATTATTCAGGCCGGTATTGTCGATATCGTCCTGGGTGATATTGTGGAAAGTAAACAGGTCCGGCTCCAGGATGCTGATCCCTCCGTTGTCGGTCCCTATCCATAAATTGCCGGATCCGTCGCTACACAATGAGATCACCTGATCGTATGCCAGGCTATTGGGGTTGTGTGGGTCATGGCGAAAATGCCTGAACTTTCCCGGGCTTTCCATCAGATCGGCGCCTCCATCCAGGGTGCCGATCCAGAGTCGGTGCTGGTTATCCTCGAAGATCTTTCTGACAGCGTCGCAAGACAAAGACGAGCCATCCTCATCGTTGTGCCTGAACCGGCTGAATGTATTCGACTGTCTGTCCAGGAGGTAGAGACCGCTATGGGAAGTGCCGGCCCACAGGCGATGGCGGCTATCTTCGAAAATTGTATAGACATCATTATCACCCAGGCTCAGGGAGTCTTTGGCATTGTGCCGGAACTGAATATATTTTCCTGTGGCCGTGTCCACCTTGTATATTCCTTTCCCATCGGTTGCTATCCATAGGTCTCCATTGTCGTCCAAAAACAGGCTATATACAAACAGCCCGGCAAGATCGCCGGGATAGTGAATAAAGAGGTTTTTTTCACGGTTGAAGCCGTTCAGGCCGCCTCCCCAGGTGCCGATGAAAAGATCGCCTTTCTTGTCTTCAATTATCTCGGTGATATAGTTACAGCTGATGGTCTTTTGATCGCCTTCCACATTTTGGAATACGGTGAACCGGTATCCATCATATTTATTCAGTCCGTCACGGGTGCCGAACCACATGAATCCGCGACTGTCCTGCAAAATGCAGGTTATATTACTTTGAGAAAGGCCTGCATCCGTGCCGATATGTTGAAATTTCCATTGAGTGGGTTGGGCAAATGACCCCAAGGGCAGAGTAATAAATAGAAAGAGGAGAAAATGTGAATATTTGAGCCTGGATTTAACCAATTCATTGACAGGCGCTTGAATTTTGCTTGAGTCCATTCAGGGTAATACGGTCTGGTGCCCAATTGAACTGATAAGTACATATGATTATTGTCTATTGTGACTATTCTACCCAAGAATAATAAAATGCAGGTAAAAAAAATAAGTATAACTATTTATTTGGTGCGGGACTGGCGATTAATGGGCTTACTTTTTATCCGCGTAGGGGATACTCTTCAGCAGATCGATAATTGGGAGATCCGATTGTGAAGTATCTTTTGTGTCTTTTGGGGAATTCTTTCCCCATTGGAGTGGGGCCATTTCCAAACGCTCTTTTTCAGCGAGGATATTGAATATGTCTTTTAAACGCTTCTTCATTTCCTGTAATTCCTCAGTAGAATCGTAGTCCAGTCTTTCAATAAAATTGCGAATTTCTTTAATAAGAAGTACACGAAGGTCTGAAGCAGAATGTTCGATTAAGGCCTTTTCCATTTGATTAAAAACTAAATTTGAAACAAAAATCATTCCAGACAAACAAAAAAGCCTGGATAGAAATCCAGGCCGTCGCTAAAATCCAATATCCTATTAAAAGCCTAACTAAACATTTCAAAAGTTGGGCCACGGATAGTTATTGTTTAAATTTACAGCCAACCGGCTACTAAGATGAAGAAAGTATCGAAAATATCAAACAAAGCCATTCTGCTGCTGGTGGATTTTATTCTGCTGCTAATAGATATTTTGGTTTTCACCTATCAAACTATCCGGGCATTGATTTTGCCTACACGGCGCCGGAAAGGGAATATCTTATCGAGTCTATTGTCATTTTTTGTCGGCCTCCTTGAAAAGGCTATTTCCTTTGAAAAAAGCGTTCTATGCCAGCCGGTGGTTTTTAAGCATAAATATGTGAAACAGGTTTTGGTGCTTGCGGCGGGTTTTCTCTTCTTACTCTCATCGCTTGAATGGACGGTAGGACCAGCTTCGGCTTCCCCGGTTAATGAAATAAAGATTGTCGTGGCGGGTGAGCCGTCCGGAGATGCTGTTATGGTTCGGGCGCAGGTGCGTGAAGATGTATTCACTCCCGGATATCCTTTTTATAAAGCTCCACATCCTATATCCGGAGAGCCTGTTATATCCGGAGGGCCTGTTACGGTCAAAAGACATATCCTGTATTGCGTTTTCAGAATTTGATAACTGATTGATTTTTGAATGATGCCCATCTCCGTTGGCGGGGAGGGGTGGTTGTATTTATTCGTGAATTTTAAATCAGTTATTTCAATGAAGGGAATATTAGGACTATTGTTATTGTTAGGGGGGAGGGTATCGGGGCAATATCATGTTATGCTGCATATAACCGGCGAGGAATCCCACCAGCCCATTGCCGGGGCGTCTGTTATGATCAAGGAGCTGAATAAAGGGGGGATAAGTGATAGTTCGGGTTTTGTGCGCCTGGGCGGCATGGATCGTGGGATTTATGAATTGCAGGTCACTTGCCGGGGTTATATGGGCAGGGAAATAAAGCTGGATCTTCCTTTAAAAGAGAAAGATACCGTGTCTGTTACACTGGAACAGAATGTGGAAACGCTGGGGGATGTGGTGGTCAGCTCTTCGCGCACGAATGGCCGGATCAAGGACTTGCCCACCCGGGTAGAGGTGTTGGGCACGGAGGACATGGAGGAGGAGACTTCGATGCATCCCGGCAATGTTGCCATGTTACTGAGTGAGGCTTCGGGAATACAGACACAACAGACTTCGGCTTCTTCAGGGAATGTGCAGATCCGCATTCTCGGGCTGGATGGAAAATATACACAGCTATTGAAAGACGGGTTCCCGATGTACAGCGGCTTCAGCAATGGGCTTAGTATCATGCAAATTCCTCCCCTTGATCTTCGGCAGGTCGAGCTAATCAAAGGCAGCTCTTCTTCCCTGTACGGGGGGGATGCCATTGCCGGCATCATCAATTTCATTTCTAAAAAACCCCTGGTTCGGCCCGAATGGAATGTTCTGGCGAATCAAACCAGTCGCGGGGGAACTGATATGGGGAGTTTTTACGCGGCCCGGAATAAGCATTGGGGCTTTACGTTGCTGAATACCTTTACGCACCAGGTCCCTGTGGATATTCACAATGATGGGTTTACGGTGCTGCCCCGGCTGACGGGCTTTACGGTGAATCCAAAACTGTTCTGGTATCCGACGGACAGCGCTACGGTGAGCCTGGCGATCAATACGACTTATGATCACCGGGTCGGGGGCGACTGGCAGGCGGTGAAGGACGGGCCCACGGCGGCGCATCCTTATACGGAAAACAGTAAGAGTAACCGGGATTATTATCAGCTGGAATATGAACAGCATTTGTCAGGAGGACGGTTATTGACGGTACGGAATAGTACTTCCTTGTTTAACCGGGATATCGGGATCATGGATTATACGTTTTCCGGCCGGCAGGTCTCCGCGTTCAGCGAAGCCAGCTACTTGTTTAATTGGGGGCATCATAAAACGGTCGCGGGCCTGAATCTGAGTACGGACCAATTCAATGAGAACAGGCGAACGGACAGTCTGATCCGGGATTATCATTTCATAACGACCGGGGCGTTTATCCAGGATGACTGGACGTTGGGCAAGCGGTGGGTACTGGAAACGGGGATACGGAATGATTACCAGAACCGGTATGGGAATTTTTTGTTGCCGAGGGCTTCGGTGTTGTATAAGATTTTGCCGGGTTGGGGCCTTCGGGTTGGCGGAGGGCTGGGATATAAACCGGCCAGCGTTTTTGATGCACAGACGGAGGAAACGGCCTATAAAAATGTGTTGCCCATTGGCGGGGCAGTCAAGGCGGAGCGGTCGGCGGGATTGAATGCTGACCTCGGCTACAGCGGGACCATTGGGGAAGATATCCATTTGATGGTTGACCAGGCTTTTTTCTATACGCAGGTGAATAATCCGCTGGTACTTGATTCCTTGACGGCGGGCGTGGCCGGGCCGGCTGGTACGACTTTCGCCTATTTCAGGAATGCCGGGCAGCCCTATACGACCCGGGGTTTTGAGACGAGCATCCGGTTGAAACAGGATGATTGGTCCTTGTTCGCGGGATATACCTACGTAGATGCCCGCACGGGGGTAGCTGCGCTGCCGCATATCGCCCTGGCGCCCCGCAGTAAGCTGGTGTTTGACCTTAGCAAGGAAAAGGACAATGACTACCGGATCGCGCTGGAGGCATTTTATACGGGGTCACAGTATCTCTATGATGGGACGAAGACGCGGGATTATTGGGTGACGGGGTTGCTGGTGGAGAAGATCCTGGGCAGGGTCAGCCTGGTATTGAATTTCGAAGACCTGACGGACACGCGCCAGACCCGGTTCGGGCCGGTGGTGATCCCGCCCGTGACGGATCCCGGTTTCAGGGAAATTTATGCGCCGTTGGAGGGGTTTATGGTGAACCTGGCGGTTAAAGTGCGGATACTGTAAAGGTGACATAATACATCCCGCCGATGGAGGGGCCGCCGAGGAAAGAGTAATAATATTTATTGAGCAGGTTGGTGGCTCCTACTTTTATTTTGCACCTGGCTTGCTCAAACGAATAGTTCACTTGTGCATCGAGCGTTGAGTAGGCGGCCACATCGCCGTTCACCAGGAAAGATTGCCAGTAATAACCGCTTTGCCATCTCCAGGTGATCCCGGCCCCTGCATGTTTGACAATGTTTTCTTTTGCTACCGATAGGTTGACCATCCATTCGGGGGTATTAAACCCATCCTCCAGGCCGTCTTCGTTGGTTGACTTTTGAAGTTTCGCAAAGGACGAGTTGGCGTTGGCTGTATAACCTTGCGAATTATAGGTGAGGCCCAGACTTGCCCCGTAATTATAGACCCTCGTCTGTGAGTTCGTCCACATCCGGTACTGGCTTTGCTGCGACTTATTGTATAAGGCGGATGGGATAGAGTCCGGATTTTGTGTATTGGGCACATTCATATTCGCCTGGGCGATGAAAGACTGGTAATTATTGAAGTAGAAATCGGCGTCAATGTAAAACTTCCCTTTGGCGAACACGCCTTTGTACCCCCCCTCGACTGAATTTACGTGCTCCGGCTTAATGTACGTGTATGGGTTCTTTTTGAGCAGGGACTGATTTTTTCTTATAGCATTACTTTGAGACATCCCGTTCGTATTGATATCATTGAGCACGGCTTGCTGAAAAGCCGAAATCGAAGACTGCAGCCAGGCATTTTCAAAGATGCCATGAGACATTGCCGGCAAACCTCCTACTCTTTTTACTCCTCCGCTGTTCACGTTGGAATAGGCCTCGAATATGCTGGGAAACCGATACCCACTCTGGAACGAGAGGCGAAAATGCTGTGAGTACTTTGGGGAATAGACTGCGGTGAACCTTGGATTCCAGGTCTGCGTAAAATAATCATTTTTGTCCGTTCTGATGATGGCGCCGATTTTTAAATGATCTTTTAATAAGGATTTTGTTACGGAGACAAAACCACCTGTTTTACTATAGTGAATATCATTGTATGTCTTCCCCGGAACCGGGTTAATAAAATAATTCCCATCCGGTACAATAATATATGTCCGATGGTCAGCTCCTGCCAGGATCTCCAATCCGGTTTTTTCTTTGAGTTTAAGAAACCATAACCCGGTGAGGTTTACCTGCGCCTCTGCATGGATAAAACTGGCTTTTACTTTTAAAGCTGCGCCACTGTCCCAGTTATTGATCTGTTGTAACCTATTCAACACATTGTTGAAATCAGGGGTTCCGGGTTGATACCTGCCCGCGTCTGCGGATGCCCGGGCCAGGTGGTGCGCCTGCGCCACGGAACTACCCGACTGATAAGCGTTATTGAAAGCAGTTGTATAATCGGCATACCACAAATTATCGGGCTTGTAGTTGCGATCGATATTCTCGGCCATGGAGCGGAGATTGTAGGAATTGCCGGTATTTTCACTGTTCAGGTAGACCTTTGCCTGTATTGAATTGGACTGGAATTGTATTCCATGTTGCTGGACCAGGTAATCCTGCAGGCGGAAGCGGTTGGCACGCTGGTATACATTGTCAAGCTCCGCCATATGATAGAGATAACTGATTGTCGCTGTAGGGGAGATCTTAAAATAAATGCCCGCGTCCGCCTTAATATTTTGCAGATCATAGTTCACAACCTCTTTTTCATAGTAACCGGTACGGGCTACTACATAGCTTTTACCTTTTAAAGGGATCGTCTTGCGGTCGGAGGACTCGTTACCATAACCGTTCACAGGATCCTGCGCCGGGTTGTCGGCCCCGGTAAGGCCAGTGCTGATATTGGCCGTGGGGTTGAGGTCTGCATGATTATCGGCTATCCAGTCGTATCCTTTGGTGAAAGTGCCGTTCAGCTTGAAAGCCCACCTCGAAGAAAGGACTTTTGCCCATCGCAGGCTGGTCTCTGAAAATAACTTTGCGCTGGTGGCTGCATCGCCGATATGTGTCACGGCCGTTTTCTGTTGTATGCTGAGGCCTTCCGAGGTAAATGGATTTTTAGTGGATATATTGGCGAGTCCATTGATGGTATTCATGCCATATAAGGCAGAAGCTACTCCCGGTACTATCTCCACGTTGTCCACATCCAGGTCCGAAGGCCCCAGGGCATTGGCGATCGGACCGCCGATATGGGGAGAGGCTACATCCATGCCATCCACCAGTTGGGCAAAACGGACGTTGGTCGTATTGGCAAAACCCCTTGCATTTAATACTTTAAACCCCAGGCTTGGAGTGATTACCTGGACTCCCTGTACATTTTCCAGTGCATCAAAAAATGAAGGGGCCGGAGCTGAATTAAAATATTTTTCTCCTACTTTTTGAATACTTACAGGAGACTGGAGAAGGCTTTCCTTAAGGCGGGAAGCAGAAACAGTGACTTCTGTTAAGATTTTGACCATTGAGTCCGTCCGGACGGTATCTGCATTCAAGGCGCGGGAAGTTTCCTGCGCGTAAACAATATAATGGATGAAACATAAGAAAATAAGTAGAATGTTTCTCATAAGCAGTCGGCTTTTTATCGTTATATCTTTCTGTATATAACGCAAATGTAATAAAAGTATTAATTTCAAAAATGAGAATTACACTATCGGCCATTTTATTGGGAAGTATTTTTTGGGCCCTATTATCCTGGTCAGCGATTAAAACCGATACGATTTCAGAAGGAGAACAGCCGCAAATCACTGCGGATAATAAAGGAATTATAAGAGTAGTCTTTGGTCAGAAAGACAAAATATTCTGCGCTACATCTGAGGATCAGGGGATTACCTTTTCAAATCCTGTACTCGTTGCGCAAGTTCCGGAAATGCACTTAGGCATGTCCCGCGGCCCCCAATTAGCCAGCTCCGGCAACTATTCGATCATTACTGCTATGGATAAATCCGGAAACATTCATTGGTTTCAGCTTAACCATTCGTCGAATGAATGGAAAAATATGGGGACAATAAATGATCTGAAAGGATCGGGTCCGGAAGGTTTAATGGGCATAACAGCGGATAAAAATGATGATTTTTATGCCGTCTGGCTGGATACGAGGACAGGCAATAAAAATCAGGTCTATTTCTCTTCCATTTCAGGCAATGCAGCTCATTGGTCGAAGAATACTTTAGTTTATCAGTCTCCGGACGGGCATGTTTGCGAATGCTGTAAGCCCGGCATAACCGCTGAAGGATCAGGAGTTGCCATTATGTACAGAAACTGGCTAAATGGGTCAAGGGACCTTTATCTGTTACAATCATCGGATAAGGGCAGGTCCTTTAAAGCAGCCCAAAAGTTAGGAAAGGGTACCTGGAAATTGAATGGCTGTCCAATGGATGGGGGAGGCGTTTATATTGACCGGTCTAAGGCTGTACATACTGTCTGGCAGCGGGAAGGAGTTGTCTATTACTGTAAACCCGGTGAAACAGAAACAAATATAGGCAAGGGACGAACCTGTAGTATAAGCGGAACAGCTGATAATACTGTCATATCCATGCAGACCGGAGACACAGTAAAAGTGATAAAGCTTTCTCAAAAAAACAAAATAACTGTCGGTACGGGCAGTTTCCTGAAATCAATCGTATTGCCTGACAATAGGATTCTCTGTGTCTGGGAGCAGGATAATAAAATTAAATTTAAAAAGGTATAATATAGTAGCATTAGATTTATTTTACTTTAAGCAAACTGGCATTGATGGCAACGACTATCGTGCTCAGGCTCATCAGGACGGCGCCGGCGGCGGGGCTTAACAGGATGCCTTGTTTGTACAGGACGCCTGCGGCAAGGGGCAGGGCAATGACATTATAGCCTGTCGCCCAGATCAGGTTCTGGATCATCTTGTGGTAGGTGGCTTTGCCGAACAGGATGAGGCTGACGATGTCTTTGGGATTGCTGTTGACGAGAACGATGCCGGCTGTCTCTGCGGCTATATCGCTGCCGCTGCCAACGGCAATGCCGACATCGGCCTGGGCTAAGGCGGGGGCGTCGTTGACGCCGTCGCCGGTCATGGCGACGAATTCGCCCTGGCTCTGCAACGCTTTTATTTTTTCGAGTTTTTGATGGGGTAAAACTTCTGCGAAATAACCATCCATGCCCAACTCTTTAGCCACTCCTTCCGCCACTATTTTGTTATCTCCGGTCAGCAATATGGTTTTGATCTGATTTTCGTGTAAAGTTTTGATCGCGTCCGGGGACTCGGGGCGTACTCGATCGGCGAGGGCGATGAAGCCGGCGACCTGGTCATTTACGAGGACATACACCAGTGTTTCACTTGTTTTGATTCCTTGTAACTCAGTGGAATTTCCGAATTTTTCGGTAACATAATTCGGGCTGACTATCATGACTTTTTCCCCATCCACAAGACCGGCAATGCCTTTACCGGTAAGGGCTTGTATATCGGAGGCGTCAGGTAACGGGATTTTCAGCTCGTTTAACTTTTGAAGGATGCCGGTGGCGATAGGGTGCTCAGATCCTTTTTCTACGGCTGCGGCCAACCTAAGGATATCATCGGCTGAGAATTCACTGCGAAGTGCCTGGTAACGCACTACTTCAAATTTCCCTACCGTTAAAGTGCCTGTTTTGTCAAATACCAGGGTGGTGATCCGGCGGGAGTTTTCGAAGGCCGTCCGGTTTTTGATAAGCAGGCCGTGTCTGGCGGAAAGGGCGGTGGATTTGGCGACGACGAGAGGGACGGCGAGACCCAGGGCATGCGGGCAGCAGATGACGATGACGGTGACCATTCTTTCGATGGCGAAGGAGAGGTCTTTTCCGTCGAGGAACCAGTAGGCGAAGGTGGCAATACCGGTAAGGAGGGCGATGGCGGTCAACCAACGGGCTGCGGTGTCGGCCAGGAGCTGGGTTTTGGATTTGGCTTTCTGCGCATCGTCCACCAGTTTGATCACTTTCGATAGATAGGAATCGGCTTGTCCATGCTGGACAGAAACTTTAATCACGCCATTTCCGTTGATCGCGCCTGCAATCACTTTATCACCTTTTATTTTATGCACCGGCTTTGATTCACCGGTAAGCATGGATTCATTCAGATAACTTTCTCCTTCAGCTATGGTCCCGTCAGCGGCGACTTTTTCCCCGGGCTTAACCAGGATAAGATCCCCGGCCTTTAAAGAATCTGTTTTTACATCCATCACATGGCCGCCTTCATGCACGATATGCGCTTCTGAAGGCATCAACTGCACCAAAAGCTCCAATTCCCTGGAAGCTCCGGCAACGGACTTCATTTCTATCCAATGGCCCAGTAGCATCACCAGGATAAGGGTTGCCAGTTCCCAGAAAAAATCCATCCCTTTTAACCCCAGGACAGTGGCTACACTATAAACATAAGCAACCGTTATGGCAAATCCGATAAGTGTCATCATGCCGGGATTACGGGTGCTCATTTCCTCCCACCAGCCTGTTAAGAAAGGCCATCCGCCATAAAAGAAGACTATGGAGGACAGCAGCAACAAGGCGTAATTTGAACCTGGAAATGTAAATTTAATGTGCAACCAGTGCTGGATCATTTCCGATAACAGCATGATGGGAATGGTGAGCAACAATACTAAATAAAATCTTTTTCGGAAATCCATGATCATCATCGCATGATGATCATGGCCGGCATGGCCCATCGGAGTATGTCCTTTTGCGCCGGGATCGGTATGATGATGTTGAGGATGTTCCATAAAGATTATATATTATGGGATGATTAAATCAATAAATAATAGTAATGCCGGCACCTAATCCCATATCGCTGTCATAATGGGTAGATAGACCAAAGTTTTTGGTGACTATATATCTTAAACCAGCGGTATATTCCTTATCGGTATTGACCATGATGCTGAAACGGAGACGGCTGGTGACGGCGATGTCCTGCCTGCTCAATTGAAAACGGAATTTGCCGTTTCCGTCTACCCGGGCGTCGGCCACAAACAGAAGGGGCAGGGTGTAGGCTATACCAGCTACGACGGTTTTCCGGTCGGTTTTATCGCTTACCTGGCCAAACATGGTTTTTTCTTCGCCGCCGAATATGTTTTTGGGTCCTCCGGTTTTTTTAAAATGATAATCGAAACCCACATAGGGGAACCACCATTGCATTTTGCCGAGATAGCGGCCTATCATAGTTTCGCTTTCGTACCCGTGTGCATCGGTATAGCCTAAATGCCATAGGGTGCTGGCCTGCCAGCGGGTATTGGATAACATGATTTGACCGTCGCTCCCATTGCTTTCCAGACCGATCCTGGCGCTGGGATGGATCCTTTTGTCGTCCATGTAGATCATCTTCAGGGCCATCTTTGGATCGGGCACTTCGGGATTGGGGGGTGAGTTGTCGTAGCGGAATATCCTGCCCATGCCGCTCATCATGTGGTAGAGGATATGGCAATGGAAGAACCAGTCTCCGCTTTCGGAGGCGGCAAACTCCAGGGTATCTGTTTCCATGGGCATAATGTCCAGGGTGTTTTTGAGGGGGGAGTAATCGCCCTGCCCGTTGAGCACCCGGAAGAAGTGGCCGTGCAAATGCATGGGGTGCCGCATCATGGTGCCGTTATAGAGGATGATCCGGACGTTTTCGCCTTTTTTGATGAGGATGGTGTCGGACTCTGAGACGGTCTTGTTGTTGATGCTCCAGACATAGCGGTTCATGTTCCCGGTGAGGTTGAACTGCAGCACCCGGGTGGGGGCATCGGGCAGATTGGTTTTTTCGGGGGAACGGAGCATGGCGTAGTTGAGGGTTACGATAGCCGGGGAAGAATTGCCCATATTCATTCCGGGCATGGGGTCCATTTTCATCTTGGCCATGGTGGTGTCGGCGGGGTTATTGCTTTTATCCTTTTGTTTGGATTTGTCCCCACCCGTAATTTCCGGGTACATCACAGTGTTCATGTCCATTTGCTGGAAGCTCATTTGCATGCCCATATCTTGCATGTCGCCGTTCATTTTCATCATCCCGTTCATCATCTTCATGCCCTCAAAATAGTTGAGTTTGGGCAGGGCCGGGGCCTTTACTTTCTCCCCTTCGCCGAGCCATAGGGAGGTGGATTTTGTCCGGTCTTCGGAGGTGGCGAGGAATTCATAGCTTTTCTTGTCGGGGATGGTCACGATGACGTCATAGGTTTCGGCGACGGCGATGATCATCCGGTCGACTTCTACGGGAACAACGTCTTTGCCGTCATTGGCGACGACGGTGATTTTGCCACCGGCATAGTTCAGCCAGAAATAAGTGGAGGAACTGCCGTTGACCAGGTGTAGTCTTATTTTTTCCCGGGGTTTGAATTGGGGTTGTTGGTTGTCGGATTTGCCGTTGATGAAGAGGCGGTCATAGGCTACATCGCTGACGTCCATGGACAGCATCCTCTTCCATTCGTTGGTGAGCTTGGTCTTGAAATAGCCTTCTTTGATGGCTTGGGCATAGTTCTGGGTGCTGCCCTTCCGGATGGCGAACCAGTCGGTGGCATTGTGCAGAGAACGGTCTACCTGGGTGGGGTTCAGATCGGTCCAGTCGCTTAATAGAACGGTATAGTCCTTCATGGAGGGCGTCTCTTTTTTCCGGATGACGATGGCGCCGTACATACCGCTTTGTTGCTGGAACATGGTATGGGAATGGTACCAGTAAGTGCCGTTTTGGACAATGGGGAATTTGTACAAATGGGTGTCGCCGGGTTTGATGGGTTGGGTGGTAAGATAGGAGACGCCATCGTACCGGTTGGGCAGGATGATACCATGCCAGTGAATGGATGTTTCCATTTTCATGTTATTATGGACATAGATTTCAGCGGTGTCTCCCTCGGTGAAGTACAAGGTGGGGGCCGGTATGGAGCCATTGATGGCCATGGCTTTCCTGTCTTTGCCGGTATAGTTGACGACCGTATCGCTGATATAGAGGTCGTACCGGATGGTATTTTTGGAAGGTGCGCTGTGGATGGGGCCCGCCGGGGAATCTGGCGGATTCGCTTGCTGCATGTGCTTCATACCGCTGTGTTGCGGGAAGGCGGGTAAGGATAGGAATAATATACTGACGAATGCGAATATTGCTTTCATTTTGATAGCGTTTGTGCCCATTGGATGAGTAAATTCTTGTCGGCGGTAGTCAGCCTTGCCTGTTGGTGAATGAGGGTATAGGAGGACAGGGGCATGCTGCCATACTTGAGACTGATTGCTATTTCCCGGAATTTGCTTCTTCGCCTTCTGGGAGAATAGGACCCGAAGGCATTGAAGTTCAGGTTTTCTTTACCTGGTTTTATATGGCTGTTCAGCAGCCATCCCACCGGCTGTATATAGGAGTACCACGGATAACGGGTATTATTGCTATGGCAGTCATAACAGGCATTTTGCAGGATGGCTTGTACATTTCCCGGTACCGTCACTGTTTTTGAAATATCCGTCGGCAGAACCTGCCCGCTTTTGTTGCGGGCAGGTTGTATGAACTGAATGGCAATGAATGCTGCCGCCAGGACCAGTAATATTTTTTTCCCGTATCGCATGTCCCGGAGATTTACCGGAGGGCTTGTTTTACGGAGCCACAGGTGGGCATTTTCTGGCCCAGGTAAGGATTTTTTATATCCTTTATTTCACTGAGCCAGGTAGCGCCTTTGCCGTTGTTATACATGGGGCAGGAGTCGAGGTAGAGCGGCTGGCCGGCACCGAAGGTTCTTATGAGCTCATACATATCTTTGCTCAGGACATCGAAATGTTCCCGCTGGTGAGCGATCTTGCCGGCATTTTTGCCGATGTGTTCGGCGTTTTCCCGGGTGTCGTCGGCTAAATCAGCGTATGTTTTCTTTTGCACAGGGGTCAGGGAAGAGGTATCCATTTTATCTATCGCCATGACCATGGCATTGCCTCCACTGGCTGCATCGCTTCCATTGTCGCCGGCAAGGCCATTTTTTATCCGGAGGTACCCGCTCACTATGTCTTTAATGGAAGGGGCGGTTTTGGCGGGAGTGATGGTGGTATTGGCTGTGGTCGTATCGGGCATTGTCCGGGTGCTATCACTAGCGGAAGGTGCATTACTGCCACTGTTGCAGGCGGCAAATGTTATGACGACCAGGACGACAATACTGAGGATCGTTTTCATGATAAATTATTTTGATGATTATTTTAATGTTTCTGTTACTTTTCCGCAGGTGAGCATCTGGTTCCCGAAATAGGGATTTTTGATGGCGGCCTCACTGCTGAGCCAGGTTGCCTTTTTCATGGGGCAATAGGCTTCGTAGATGGGCTGGGAGGAGAGTTTTAACCCTTTGGCGAGGGTAAACATATTGGCGGAAAGGGTGGCGAATTGTTCCCTTTGGCGGGCGATGTCCTTACTGCCGGCGATGTAGGCGGCGTCTTTGGTTAGTTTATCCTGCAAAGACATAAATGCGGTCATGCCGCTATCGGGCAGGCTTTTCATGTCAACGGCCTTGAGGGCCTTGACAAATTCAGCCGCCTGGCTGGCTGCCGTACCCGCGTCGCTGCCGACGAGGGCGTCCTTAATGCCGTAATAGGAGGTCAGTAACCGGGACGGGGTGACAGGGGTGGAACTGTTCTGGGCAATGCTATGTTGCAGGTATACCGTTGCCAGGAGGGCAAGGGTGAAGAATATCTTTTTCATTATGATAGATTGATTGTATGAATAAACAGGTTTGGGCAAGGGGGTAAACACGGTCCTTGCCGGCTATTAAAACAGGACAATCATCAGATCAGGAAACGTTGATATAGGGCTTGAAGATCGGGCGGGGAGTGTTTATGCCTCCATTCGTTGTCGATGTTGCCTTCCGGATTTCCGGAAAAAGGAAGGATTTCGAGGGGGATGATAAAATGATGGGTGAAGGCGACTGCGAATAGTGGATGTAGGGCGACCTGTTCGGCGGTCTGTTTTTCCAGCAGGCTGAACTTTACGGCATGTGTCCCGGTGCAGCCGTCTTTTTCATTGCAGGGTTTGTCGCATGGTTTAGGGTGATCGGTGCTGATTTTAGCTGTGCCGGATGCTTCATGGCAACAGCTTTCTTTTTGCTTGTGGCTCTTGTGTGAAAGAGAATGCGGGGTAACGGCCATATGCGGACAGTGGCAAATGCTATAAAAGTTGGCTGTGAATACAGTCAACATGAATAACGCTTTGAGTTGTATGGCTATATGATTCAACATTCCTTATTACAGGCAAATGTAAATAGTTTTAGCGTAGCCAGCTTTATATAATTCCGGGAACTTTTTATGTTTAATTGCGTTTTTGGGGACCCCTGGGGGGCTGAGCGCAGGGTCAGCAGGGCGGATATTCGTTTTATTTCCTATTTTGTGCGCGATCAAACTAACGGCTATGGGTAGGAAAATTCTTTTATTATTGGGCTGGCTGGGACAACTGGCGACGGCGAACGCGCAGGATGCGCAAAAGACGCAAAAGAGCTTCGATGTGGTTGAAACGTCGATCGCGGGCATACACAAGGCGTTACGGGATAAGACTTGCACCTGTGAGCTCCTGGTGACGGAATACCTGCACCGGATCGCCGTTTACGATCAACCCACGCACCTCAACTCCATTGTGATGGTCAATCCGCAGGCGCTGGCAAGGGCCCGCTCGCTGGACGCGGAATATGCCCGTACGGGCCAGATGCGGCGCTTACACTGCATTCCGGTCATCGTCAAAGACAACTATAATACTATGGGACTGCAGACCACGGCCGGGTCGCTGGCATTAAAAGGCTTTGCACCCGCTACCGACGCCACGATGGTAAGAAAGATGAAGGATGCCGGCGCCATTGTCCTGGCCAAATCGAATATGGCTGAATGGGCTTTCAGCGCCATGGTGACTATCAGCTCCATTGCAGGGGAAACCCGTAATCCTTATAACCTGGATCATGTTCCCGCCGGTTCCAGCGGCGGTACGGCGGCTGCGGTAGCGGCCAACCTGGGTGCTGTCGGAGTGGGCACCGATACCGGCAATTCGATACGGGGACCTTCCTCTCACAATGCGCTGGTAGGTTTCCGGGCGACCATCGGCCTGATCAGCCGGGAAGGCATCGCTCCCTTGTACCTGCGTAATGACATGGGCGGACCCATGTGCCGCAGCGTGGAGGACGCCACCCGGATGCTGGAGGTGCTGGCTGGTTATGATCCCGCAGACCCGGTGACAAAATACAGCCAGGGGAGGATACCGGCCAGCTATACCCAATTCCTGGATAAGAACGGACTCAAAGGCGCCCGCATCGGCGTACTGCGGACGCTGAGCGACAAGGATCCGGACCCGCAGGTAAAGGCCCTGTTCGAACAGGCTATCCTCGATCTGAAAAAGGCCGGCGCTACGATTGTCGATTCCCTAGTCGTCGACAATTTTGATAGTCTTGCTGATAACCAGTGGTGTTCGGTCTTTAAGCAGGATATCGACCGGTACCTGGTTTCGCTGGGCGATAAGGCCCCGGTAAAGAGCTTGCAGGAGGTGGTAGCTTCGGGAAAATATGCTGAATATATCGATACCGACATCCACGACGAGCTGAATAAAGGCGTTTTGACCGATACCGTTACCCATAGCTGTGATGACGCCTATACCGACAAGAGACGGATCGCCTTCCGTAATGCCGTGGTAGCCGCAATGGACCGGGAGCAGGTAGGCGCCATTATCTATCCTACCTGGAACAATCCACCGGCTTTGGTCGGGGATCTTAAAGGATACAAGGGCGACAACAGCCAGATCGTTGCGCCGCATACCGGTCTGCCTGCCTTTACCGTGCCGATGGGTTATACCTATGACAACCTGCCCGCGGGCCTGCAGTTCGTTGGGCGGATGTTCGATGAACCCACTCTCATACGGTATACTTATGGGTATGAGCAGAATACACATCACCGTGCGCCGCCGGCTAAATTTCCGGCGTTGGTGGTGAGGGGAAAGTAATAGAAATGGAATGATTTTCGCCGGCGTTGGACTCAAAACATCCCGATGCAAGTTATCAGATCCCTGCTGTTGTTTCTTCTGGCCGGCCTTTGCGAGATAGGCGGCGGCTATCTCATATGGATATGTATAAAAGACAAGAAATCTTTTTGGTATGCGGTTGCAGGATGTGCACTGCTGGCTTTGTACGGCATAATCGCCACCTTTCAGACAGCGGGTTTTGGCCGTGTTTACGCCGTTTATGGCGGGGTATTTATCTTTCTTTCGCTTTTTTGGGCATGGAAGGTCGATCATTTCATACCCGATCGCTTTGACGTCCTCGGCGCCCTTCTTATCCTTATCGGTATTTATGTTATGTTCTATATTCCCAGAGCAGGGAATTGATGTTATCCCATAGCCAGGGCCTGACCGTACTATTTTGGAAAAACCATTCCAAAAAGGAAAGGCTTTTTTGGTTTCTAAAAAGGCGGATTTCTGTAAATCAATCTTTTAACTTTCGAAAATAGGCTGGCTTCTCATTTGTTTTACAAGAAGTAAAAGCTATGAATACACGTTACAGGTCCCTGCGGAAAAGAATACAACCTATTCATCTTTTATATGCCATCCTGCTGTTTGTTGGATTGGCTGCAGGTCTTTGCCGGTTCCTGCTGGTGTAAGGTTAATGTCATCTTTCTCATTAATTAGGATGGCCCAATGAATACGTGGAAAAACGATAGATCTAATCTCATAGGGATAATAAGGAAAGTGAAGTCGATCCATTTACTAGTAGCGTTTTGCTTTCTGTACGGGCTTTGGAGTAGGTTTGGGGACGGGATAGTGTTCGGCCTCATGGAGCTTGACAAGGATAGATAATATCTCCAACTCGTCAGATTCTTTTGAATCCGGCTTGATATTTTTTTGCATCAATTTTATCATATTGTTTATGAGTGCCAAACCATACTACGAATACAATTTTTAAGCGATATTCAATATCCACTATTTAATTCACTAAATTACTACTTAAAATCAATGTGTGGATTACACTAACCTTGAGAGGGAAACGGGGGAGTTTGTCACAAAAACATTTGCCAGTTCTGTAGATCATCAATACCCCTATCACAACCTGAGACATACGGTGAGTGTGGTTGAGCATGCCGGGGAGATCGCGAAGTTCTATGAGCTGAAGGCCGGGGAGCTGTTTATTGTCAGGGTTGCAGGATGGTTTCACGACATAGGACATTTGTACGGCGGTTTTGAAGGACATGAGGAGAGGGGCGTATCTATCATGAAAGGTTATATGGAACAGCTTGGGGTTTCGGAGGCGTTGATCCTCGCCATCGCCCAATGCATAAGGGCGACAAAATTTCCTTCCCATCCCGGTTCAATATACGAAGAGATAGTTTGCGATTCGGACACCTATCATTTCGGAACAGCCTACTTCCGTCAGACGGATGTCCTGGTGAGGCAGGAGGTTGAGCTCCGGACCGGGAAATCGTTTCCCGACTGGCATAAGAAAAGCATCCGGTTACTGGAATACCATCATTACTTCACCGCGTATTGTCAAGAATTGCTGGATAAAGGAAAACAGGAAAATATCCAGTGGCTGAGGTCGTTGACTGACTAAGGGAATGACTGCTATTGGACGGTCATCGTATCAAAATCGGACATTTGATTTTGTGGGTAATTGATAGGGGGCTGATTATCAATATTTTTAGAGGTTGGCATTTTATTGGGTGCGGATAAGCAAACTAAGCTTTCCATGTTCAGAAACTATTGGATCGTCGCCTGGCGAAATATCGTTCGCAACAAGGTGTATACGACTATAAATATACTCGGGCTTGCCCTGGGACTTTGCGGGTGTCTTGTCCTTTACCTGATAACGAGCTACGAGTTTAGTTTTGACCGGTTTCATAAAGATGGCGACCGTATTTACCGGATCGTTGGGGAAATGCAGCAGGGGTCTGCGGAAAAGAGGATACTAAATAGCCCTTTTGCCGAAGTCGCGGGCTTTCAGACCGATATTCCTGGTTTCGAAGTCAAGGCCGCCCTGCACTATTGCGATGGCAAGATAAGCATCCCACAGACCGGCCAGCCCCCGAAAAATTTTGACAACAGCATAGCTGGCGAATTCATGCCCACTGCTGTCTTAACCTGGCCTGCTTATTTCGACGTTTTCAACTACCAATGGCTGGAGGGGAATGCCCGGTCGCTGGATCAGCCAAACAATGTCGTTCTGACCGAGAGCCGGGCAAGACTGTATTTTGGGGACATCCCCCTGAGCAGCATGATTGGCAGAATCGTGTTGTATGATGATTCCTTGTCTGTCCATGTATCCGGTATTGTTAGGGATTGGACGGGCAATACGGATCTTGGGTATACTGATTTTTTGTCGGTCACCACGGCCACCCATAGTTTCCTGAGATCCCGGGTACCCACCGACGACTGGACAAGCCTTAGTCCTCACCGGAGTCTAGCCTTTGTCAAACTAGCCCCTGGAGTAAGACCAGAGCAGGTGAATGCGCGTTTTGCGGCCTATATTAAAGCGCATGTAAAAATGGATTATAATAACGCCAAATTATCCATGTACCTGCAGCCGCTGCGCGAGATGCATTTTACCAGTGACTTTCACCGGGGGGATGACGGCGATGGCTGGCGCAAGCCTTATCTGCCCACCCTATACGCCATGATAGCGGTGGCGGTATTTATCCTGCTGATCGCGGCCGTTAATTTCATTAATTTATCCACTGCACAGTCGATGAACCGGGCGAAAGAAATTGGCGTCCGCAAGGTCATCGGCGGCCGGAAGGTCCATATCCGGATACAGTTTCTGATCGAGACGCTGGTTTTGACGCTGTTTGCCGTACTCCTGGCTGTTGCCCTGGTAGGCCCTGTGCTGGCGCTGTTCCGGGATTATATACCGGAAGGACTTCGGTTCCATGTTTTGGATCCGTCGACCCTTGCTTTTTTGTTTGGTTTGACGGTGCTGACTACCCTGCTTGCCGGCTTTTATCCCGCCTGGGTCTTGTCTGGCTATATCCCGGTATTGAGTTTGAAAGGGACGGCTTCGGCGGGTGGTAAAGAGAAATTGAACCTGCGTCGGGCGCTGATAGTTTTTCAATTTACCATTTCGCTGGTCTTTATCACCGGCTCGATGGTCATTGGCAAGCAGATCGCTTATATGCATCAAGCCGATAAAGGATTTAATACCGACAGGGTGCCCGCCGCAGAAGCTGCAGGTGTTCGCCAACGCCATTAAAGATATTCCAGGTATGGACAAAGCCATTTTACAGGGTACACCGCCGATGGGACTTGCCCAGAACATCGACGTCTTCTCCTTCCAGCCTACGGGCACGGAATATCAGCAGGTTTCGGCGCATATCGGCAATGAAGAATTTATCCCCTTTTATGGAATGAGATTGGTGGCCGGAAGAAATATGATGCATAGTGACAGTCTGCAGGAGCTGGTGGTCAACGTTACGATGGCCAGGCTTATGGGATGTAAAAGGCCCGGCGAGGCGGTGGGCAGGAACCTTTATTCGGTGGCGCCGCAGGGGATTGGAAAGGGCTATCCCATTGTCGGCGTGGTGGCTGATTTCCATGTGTCTTCCTTTCATGAGGCTATACCGCCCGTGGTAATTGAAAACGTGCCCGATCGTAAGCATTATATTGCTATTAAAATGGCTGCCGGCCAATACGATACAAAAGCGGTAAAGGTTATTTTGGCTCAGCTGGAGGGGGAATGGAAAACGCAATTCCCTGACAGGCCCTTCCAGTACAGTTTTCTCAATGAATCCATTACCTGGCTCTTCGGGCAGGAAGAAAAGACTGCCTGGCTTGTCAACATGGCCATGGGTGTGACGATCTTTATTTCGTGTATGGGATTGTTCGGGCTCGGGCTGTTCACCACGCGGCGCAGGGCGAAGGAGATCAGCATCCGGAAGGTATTGGGGGCGAGCGTGAGGGCTATCACGACAATGCTCAGTCTGGATTTCGCGTTGTTGGTCGGACTCGCCTTTTGTTTTGCAACACCAATTGGCTGGTATATGACCCATAGCTGGCTGCAGGACTTTGCGTACCGGACAAGCCTGAATTGGTGGATATTTGCGGGGGCAGGCGGGATGGCCCTGGGGATTGCCTTGCTGACGGTGGGTTTCCAGGCTGCGCGGGCCGCGATGGTCAACCCGGTGAAAAATTTACGGGCAGAATAAAAAAATTTTGCGACGGAAAAAAATGACTATGCTGAATAATACAATACGGGTCGCGAGACGTAACCTTAGCCGGAACAAATTACATACGGTTATCAATGTAGGCGGGCTTGTCATCGGTTTTACGATCGGAATTATGGTGCTTGGGGTGGTTTACAGCGAGTTAACCTTTGACAGGTTCAATGTCAATAGAAAAAAGATCTATGAAGCATATGATTTTTTCAATAAGCCGGATGGGGAGCAGATCAACAATCAATTCGGTTTTGCGGCAGGGATTGTTTTTAAAGCCGAGGCGCCGGCTATCGACAAAGTGACACGTTTTGGGGAGGGCGGGAATCACGTGACCTATAAGGATAAGATCCTGGATATCCCGGTATATATGGCCGATTCAGCTATTTTTTCGATGTTTAGCTTTCCTGTTGTCAGGGGCAACTCGAGGAGTCCTCTTGGGAAGCTCACCGATATTGTGCTGACGGAGAGTGCGGCTTTGAGAATATTTGGAAACGAAGACCCGATAGGGCGGCAACTGAAGGCTTCCGCCGGGGATAAGCTGCAGGTGTATACGGTATCGGCGGTTGTCAGGGATATGCGGCAGTCCTCCATCCGTTGGGAAATATTGACGCGTATTGAGAATAGAAGCAACTACGCGGCCGACCGGTATAATTGGGATAATCATTCGCAGCAAGTGTATGTGCAGCTGAAAGAAGGGGTCACGAGGCAGGAAGCCGAGCGGCAATTAAGGGTTGTCGACCGGAAATACCTGCCGGATGTATACGCCGATCTGACAAAAAAGGGGGCTAAGCCGGATAGGTATGGGGATGTCTTCGCTACCCGCCTTTTATCGCTTGACGATGTTCATTTTTCCACCCGCGTCAACGGACATAAGGCAACCGGTTATACCGTGATCTATACCATATTGGTCATAGGGTTGCTGGTTATCGCCATTGCCAGCTTTAATTACGTGAATATTAACCTGGCAACCGCCTTTTCCCGGAGCAGGGAGATCGGTATCAGAAAATGTCTGGGTGTCCGCGGCAGCCGGTTATTCCTTCAGCTCTGGAACGAAAGCTTTCTTGTTTGTCTGCTGGCATTTATTCTTTCGCTGCTGCTGACCAATGTGCTTGTCCATAACATCAATGGCATGGACGGGCCGAATATTGCTTTTTCTAAAATTGTTGTTGAACCCGGGTTTTTGTTGCTGGCGCTGGTTTTATTGTTACTGGTATCGCTGCTTGCAGGGGGCTATCCGGCATGGATGATGTCGAGGTTCAAGGCGATAGACACATTGAAGGGAAAATTGAGCCTGAAGCATCGGAGTGGTCTGAGAAGCAGTCTCATAGTTCTCCAATTTGTCATTGCCTGTGTCATGATTGGCTCTACTTTTATTGTTTACCGGCAGTTCAGGTATTTGCAGGAGGCGGACCCGGGCATCGATAAGAACTTTGTGATCAGCGTTCCGTTGCACAGTCCGCAGAAGGGGGCGGAGATCGTAGAAAAGCTTCGGAAGATGCTGGCTTCGGACCCGCATATCCTTTCTGTATCGGGAAGCAATATCAATATGGGCAAGGGGGCAGATCACCGGACTGTCTCGACGGGTATTGACTTTGACTATAAGGGAAGGACTGTACAAACCGAGCTGGCGGTCATCGACTATGACTATCTGAAGACGTTGGGGATAAAGCTGGTACACGGCCGGGATTTTGACCGCTCATTTGGCACCGATACGGCCAGTAGCGTACTCATCTCCGAAAGCATGGCCAGGCAGCTGAATGAAAGGGATGTCGCCGGCAAAACCATCGTTATCGACAGCGGCCGGGCGAGCTGGCACGTCGTGGGCGTATTTGCCGACTTCCATTTGTATTCGATGGAAGAAGAATTAGCGCCTTTGACCCTGTCGCTAAACAAGGGCGGCGGTCTCGACTATTGTTTTATAAAAACGGCGCCTGTAGATGCTATTGGGGTCATGGAGACTATCAAGCAAAAAATGGCCTTGCTGGAGCCGGGGCAGGACTTTCGGGGTTCCTTTGTGGATGAGAACATTAACAACTGGTATAGCGAGGAACAGACCTTATCCCTATTTTTCAGCATAGCCGCCGTCATAACCATCGTACTTTCCTGTACGGGTCTGTTGGCCATGGTCCTGCTGATCGTCAACCAGCGGGTTAAGGAGATCGGGATCAGAAAAGTGCTGGGCGCCAGTGTGCAACGTATCAGCTTGCTTATTTCGAGGGAGTTTCTTTTGCTGGTGGGGCTGGCCGTGGTTATATCCACTCCGCTGTCCTGGCTGATCATGAGCAAGTGGCTGCAGGGTTTTCCTTACCGCATCCAACTGCAATGGTGGATGTTTGTTTTGGTGGGAGGTGCGGCATTAGCGCTCGCGCTGCTGACGGTGGGTTTTCATGTGGTGCGTGCTGCGCTGGCCAATCCGGTAAAAAATCTGCGGACAGAATAGGGCATGACCTCAGCCTTTAGAATTTCAAGCTATAGGTAATGCTGGGTATGACAGGGATGAAAGACACTTCGCGCGCTACTACCTGCTTGGTAACCGGGTCTATAGTCCGGTAAGCGAAAGAAGCATTGTTGCGGGCATAGACATTATAGACGGAGAGTATCCAATGCGACACCAGGGGCTTCCGGCCTATATTCCAGCATTTTTTATAGCTGATGCTCAGGTCAAGCCTGTTGTAAGGTGTCAACCGGTAATTATTGGCTCCAATGCCCGGGGAACTGCCCCCCGGGGTGCCATTATTGTTTTCATCGTCATACAGCGGGTTGCCATCCGGAGCAGGACTGGGCGATGAATTGGTGTTAAGTGTAAATGCCCGGCCGCTGGCCATAAAGAAATTAGCCGCGATCTTCCAGTGCTTGTTGGGGGAATAAGCCGTTGAAATATCCAACGTATGCCTTCTGTCGAATGCAAAAGGGAAGGGATCACCGAGGTTGAGCGAATCGAACTGCTGGTAGGCATAGGCGAGCGAATAAGCCAGCCATCCGGTCCATTTGCCCCTGTTCTTCCGGATAAAAAATTCGGCGCCATAACTCCATCCTTTCCCGAATATCAGCTGGTCTTCGAGATTGTTATCAATGGTCGGTGTGGTGCGGCCTTTGAATAGCAATTGGTTACTCATAGCCTTATAGTAGCCTTCGAGGCTGGTCTGAAAGGTATTTTCCGAGAAATTTTTGAATATTCCCGCCGAAACTTCCCGTGAGGCCTGCGGCTGGACTATATTACTGCTGCCGATCCATACTTCGGCGGGGAAGGAGGAATTATAGCTTTGCACCAGGTGGATGAATTGGTGTACCTGGGTATAAGAAACCTTCAGGCTGGCGGACGGATCGATCATATATAAAAGGGAAACCCGCGGTTCCACAGCAAAGTATTGGGCAACCGGCTTGTAATAAAAAGGGGCCCTTACCCCCAGGTATAGCTGCAGCCGTCGGCCCAGGTTCATGGCATCACTTGCATAAACGGCCACGCGGGTAGCTGTTTTCTCAGGTATAGCCTGAGGATTGATACCGGCGGTAGAATCGGTGGGGAGAATCTTCTCGGATAGGGTAGCGGGATAGAGGGTCTGGTATAGATAGTCGGCCCCTGCGTTGATCTTGTGGGCAGGTGAGAGATACCAGGTGAGGTCTATTTTTGCATTCATATCCCTGATCCCGGAATACAATTGGGCAAAATAACCTTCTTGGCTTACGGAAAGGAACTGGTGGTAGCGGTTATATACCAGGGACGCATTGGAAAATACTTTTCCGGAGTACTGGTGATTCCATCGTACTGTGTAGGCAGAGTTGCCGAAATGCATTGAATAGTTGATCCCTGTGATGTCGGTGGAGTCCCTTGAATAGACATTGTTGTCTCTTCCGTTATAAAAACTTAATAGAAGGCGGTCTTTGGGGGACAGCTGAAAGTTCAACTTGGCATTTACGTCATAGAAATAATAGTTGCTGAAATAATTCTGATTCATGGCCGGGTGGAGCAACCAATCTACCGTACTCCTCCGGGCGGAGATCAGAAAGGATGAATGGCCGGTTTGGAGCGGTCCATAGAGGGTTGCGCCAGAGGTAATGCTTCCCAGCTCGACGATCCCGCCGAATTGTTGATTGCTTCCATCTTTCATGGCGACATCCAGCACGGAGCTGACATGACCGCCGTAGGATGCAGGAAATCCTCCTTTTATCAGGCTGGCATGCTTAATGGCGGGCGGATTAAATATACCCACCATTCCGACCATGTGCCTCATCCAGCAGGATCAGGTTCTGCCCCGTATTTCCGCCCCTGACACAATAGCCTGGCGTTCCGTCTATCCCGGCCTGTACGCCCGGCAGCATCTGGATGGAACTGAGCAGGTCCCCGCTGCCGCTGACAGAAGGAGCGGCAACGATCATATCCGACGATAAGTCGATCACGGCGGACTGGTTTTTCTTTACGTTATCTTCCCTTTTATCGTTGGCTATCGTGAACCCTTTGATCTCTTCCCGCCTGTAATCATGTGCCAGATCGAAGGAAAGGGTCAGATTGTCACGCGCAGTCACCTGCCTGATCATTTTTTTATAGCCTACGTATGAAATTTCCAGCGTCATTGAATCAGCGGAAGGAACGGTTATGGAATAAAATCCATAATTGTTGGAGGAAATGCCCGTTCCGGCAGCAGGAATATAAATATTGGCTCCTATGAGCAATTCTCCTGTCCGGGAATCCTTTATATATCCGCTAAGCGTGATCTTAGACGGCAGGGCGATATTTTGCAGGACGACCTGGTCCCCCATGAGACTGTAAGTAACGGAAGTGCCCCGGAATAAAAAGGTCAAAAGATCCGGTAAGGCTATATCGTTAGCGATGACCGTTACATTCTTTTGCCGGAGGACCAGTTCTGAGCTATAGGCAAATTTGAAGGGGACCTGTGATTCAATGATCGATAATACTTCGGGGAATGGCTTGTCTTTTACAGCAATAGTGACGTGGGTCTCTGCCATTTTTTTTTCCTGCGCGAGGGCGGGGCAGGCGCAAAAAAAAGAAAGACAAAATAACAAGGCCGGAATTATATCCGGCCAATTATAAGTATATGCAGTTTTTTGGGTCGTCATCCAAGGGTGATTAGATCAGTAGATTAGCTTATGTAAAGGTACATAAATATAAGCGTACTTCTTAATTAGTGAATGGTGTTGTCCTTATTTCTTAATATATATATCCCATCTTTTTCAGCGTATTCCAGGTTCAGGGAAGCGCAAATAATTTTTATCGCGTTGTCAAAAGACTCGCCGCCCAAATGGGCGGTCAGCCTTTTTTGTTCTATCGCGCTGTCGTTGACCAGGATCTTTTTGCCGGATGCTTGCTGCAGGGCGGCGATCACATCCGATAAGGGGGAATTGAAGAACTGCAGGGAAGCGTCGTTGCTGCCTGTCAGACCTGTCGATTGTAATTCCCCAAAATGATGGGCAGCGGTATAAAGACAAAGGGAGCCGCCCGCGGATATTTCCCGGGATTCGCCGGTCTCTTTGTCAATGAAGGCGACCTTGCCGGCGGATACCAGGACTTTTATACTGTCCGGGGTTTTCTGGACGGTAAAGCTTGTCCCTATATCCTTAACGCTTGCGGCGTCCATGTCTACCACAAAGGGTAATTGCTTCTGCCGGGATACTTCAAAATAGGCTTCGCCTTCGGAGAGGATAACTGTCCTGGCGGTTTTACTATAACTATTGGCGAGCTCGATACGGGATTGAGGGTTTAAGACTACGGTAGAACCGTCCGGCAGCGATATTTTTTTCTGCTCGTTATGAGCGGTTTCGTACCGAAGGGCATTACGCTGACGGGCGAGATACCACCATCCGCCGCCAGCGGCAAGCACCAGGGCAGCAGCTATGGCCAGGCGCCTGATCAAAGAGGGGCTTTGTGCAAAAGGGCGGCTGATCACTTTAGCATCTTTTTGTGGAGGCGCATCTATTCTTTCGGCAAGTAATGTCCAGCCCTTTACTTCATCCGCCTCCCGGTAAAGTGGATAATCAGCTAATCCGTCCTTCCAGATCAGCTGCAACTGTTCAAACTTTTCCTGGTTATCCCGGGAACTGGCCAACCATTGCCGGAACTGCAAATCTTCATCCGGGGATAGGATACCCTGCAGCGCAGATACGATCATATCCCAGGGTAAATTGTCATATGTTGGCTGAGAATCCATAGTTTCAATTATAAGACAAATATTAACAACCAGAGACCTAGTTCTGGGGCCAAAAAATTTCTTTTATCATCACAATCCATAGCGGAAGGGAATTCCAGTCGCCCAGGACTTTATTTAGTTGTTTCAATGCGTGTGTTATATGATTTTTTACGGTTTTGATAGAAATGTCTAGCTGGTCGGCAATCTCCTGCTGTTTTAATCCTTCGAAGCGGCTCATCCTGAACACCTTCCGGCATTGATCCGGTAATTGGTCGATGGCCTGGTATAGCCGCAGCTTCAATTCATTGTCTTCCATTTGCCTTAATTCGACCGTTGCCTCCGGCAAGCGGCTTAATTCTTTTTGTTCCTGCCGGATCCTCTTGTTTTTGTCCATTGCATTTAGGCTCCTGTTGATAACGGCCCGGTAGATATAGGCCTTCAGGGAAGATTCGATCCTGATCTTAGCCCCATCTTCCCAAATTTTAACAAATACATCATTGACGATTTCCTGCGCCAGACCGGCGTCTTTGACATAGTTACAGGCTCCCAGAAAAAAATATTTATAATGTTCTCTGTAGTAGGTCTCAAACGTATGCCTGTCTTTCTCCTGAATAGATCTCCAGGTGTTAACTTCGTCAGGGGTCATTGTCCTGCAAGCGTATGAAGGTTAGCGAATGGTGAAATAGCAACAACAATATTATTGATATTTTTATTAATGACGAATAATTTGTTGAACAGCTAGAATTGCAGGTGAAAACTGCCAAATATGCCAAAATTGGAGGGCGGCGCCATTGGCCGGGATCCGGGCGCCCGACGGAAATCTGCGGGGCGAGCGAAGCGCCATACCAGGTCCACCCGGAAATAGGTCAGAATATTGTCCAGGCCCGTGCCCAGCTCAATATAAGGTTTCCCTTGCAAGGAGCTCATCCGGTAATTGGCTTCCGTTCCGAAGTTCAGTTTCTTACTGGCGGGACACAGTTCGCCCCATACCGCTTTCAGGTTCCAGAATTGACGGATATTGGTCTTGCGCAGCAGGGGCAGGAGGTTTAACAGCTTTTTTTCAAAATTATGTTCAATGCTAAAGCCGGCATACCGGTCGCTGAAATACTCAAACCGGTTCATGAGGTTGAAAGCCTGTCTCCTATAATAATATGTTTCATTGCCGGGATGCAGCTCCAATAACATGAAGGGAAGGGCGCCGCCGCTGAATATCCGGCCGCCATATACCTGGTAACTCACCTGGCCCCAGCGGGGGATATGGATAGTCTGGCTGATCGACGCATTCAGTCGTTGGTATTGGTATACCGAGCGGAATAGTCGGGGTACACCCTGCGCATATTTTACTTCAAATACAGGATTGCTGCCTGGTATCCGCCGGTCTTTCCGAAAGCCGGCTATTATTTTCTCCCCGGGTGCATAACGCAGCTTAATACCCAGCTCTGTGTTGATAATATCTTTTTGATTCATCGAGATCATTTTTTTGGGGGGTAGGGGATTGAAGGTTTCATAGCTGGTATGGCTGAAAAAAACCTGGGCGGAAAATTTGCTTGGCCATTCTTTGGTCAGACCGGCCCTCACTTCATCGACCTGGATAAATTTTTGTTTTATCCCGGGCCTTTTTATCAGCTGGCTGAACATATTATCGGTGGTTACCTCTTCGTCGTTGTGCAGGGAGTTCCCATTGTCGAGGTCTTTTATGTAAGCGGCCTGGGCGGAGTAGCCCCCATTCCCCGGAAATTTATAATTAAGATCCATTCTTCCTTTTAAGCGGTGGTCGCCGAAACCATAAGCCAGGTAGCTATGGAGCCTTAGATATCGGCTGAATAGTTCCGTAGTGGCTATATCAAAGCGGACCCTGAACTTTTCCAGCCGGTTAGCGCTCATCCATTTATACCAGGGGCCGATTTCCACAAGGCCTAGTTTCTTCCGGCCGTCGAAAATAAAGGTGACGGTATTTGTATACTTTTTGAACAGGGGAATTGATTTAAGCGTATCGGCCATTTTATATACTTTCTGTTCGTTGGCGCTGAGCGGCGTCGGCCGGTTCCCTTGCCAATAAGCCGCCGTGCGTGTTTTCGCGCTGTCTTCCTGCAGGACCTGGTCCGTTTCCGTATTTTTTGACAGGATCGCCGTTATACCCGGAGGATTCACCTGCACCTGTTCGTAGCTGGTGGTCTGACGGACAAGCAGGGATAATTTATTATTCTTTACAGGCGACAGTTCGGCCACAAAATTGTCCGTTTTGAATATCCAGGTGCTGTCTTTTTGTTGACGGAATTCCTGGGTGATGCTCAACCGGTTTACATAATTGATATTGGCGGTTGACGAAATATCGAGGTGGATCTCCCGGATGGCCCAGGAGCTGCCATGTATCCAGCAATCACCGGAGAAGGTATTTTCTCCCTGCCTTTTAGGAGTGAAAAAGAGATGTAAATAGCGCACTCCCTGGACCATTTGTGTGTCAGCCGCCCTATAATTATAATAGTTGTCTCCGAAATTGCTGACCGGGCTAATGAATTCTTTTCCGAATAAAATAGCATAATTCTCATATATATTGACCTGCTGGCTGAATCCATTGATGAAATAAAGGATCTGCTCATTTTTGATCCCGCTTGTCTGAATGGCCTTTATCTCTTCCCGCTTTTTCAAGGGATGTGCGCTAAAGTAATATTGGGACAGGGTCTCTTTCAGAAATACGGGAAGAAAGGGTTTGTCGGCCGAAGTGCTGTCAATATTGTCCGCTATAAAACCAAAAGGTCGCAATAGTCGCACCTTCCCCAGGCCCTCCCGGGTCACATTGTCCAGGTCCATTTCCAACTTTTTGTACAAAAGGCAGGAATACGTGGGGTATTGATAGGGGTTGTTTTGCGGTTTGTGCCGGACAATTTTTTTCCACCACATTAGCCCTTTGCTATATTTTGCCAGCACTACCACGTCTTTTGCCAACTTTGGCCTCAATTCAATGATTACCTCTCCGGTGTCTTTATCCGGATCGTAGCGTTTGGTTTCACTGGTATAGCCGACATGGCTTACGATAAGTGTATCCGGTCTATACGTAATGGGGATGATAAAATGGCCGGCACTGTCTGCCAGGACTCCTTTTCCCGATATTTTCCAGAAGATGCTTGAAGAGGCGATCTTCTCTTTGGAGGATTGATCGATGACGGATCCATGGAGGTACTTGTGTTGTCTCGAAGGGATGCTCGGGTTTTGTCCGGAGAGTTGGCCTGCAGTAAGGCAGCAAAGAGCAGCGGCCAAAACTGGACGGCGTCCGAACGATAGCCAGTAAGGCAGAAAAAAAATTTGGATTTGGGGGGGTGTCATAATCATAGGTGCTATTTGGATCAATTCTCTGTTAAGACAGGACAAACAACGGAATAGTCCTAGTGCAAATTATTTTTTAATAAACAGGGGGACCGCTAGGACCATGGGCAGGATTTCCGGTCTTTTTGGAGCAGGATGTTCAAATTCCTGCCGGTAAGATAACCTTACTGTTTCAGAAACTTAAATCAAGTATTTATGAAGAAAGTATTTTTTCTAGGCATGTTGCTTACGATCGCAGGGGCAGCCCGCAGCCAGGACCGGAATCACAATGAGAATGAGGGCACGAACCACGAGGTTATTGAACTCCAAAAGAATGATCACCAGGACCTGCTGAATGACCAGACCGAATTTAATGATGATCAGAAGGACATGGACAATGACAAACTGGAGCTGAACGATGATCACGAAGACATGCTCAATGATCAACTGGACCTGAATGATGACCATGAGGACATTATCAAGGATGAAAAGGATTTGGATAAGGAGGATATGAAGGATATCAAGGAAGAACAGCCTGTTATCCCTGCGAAGCTCTAAGGTTCGGCCGTTGTTAACCGTAAAAATGAAAAGGGGTGGAGTTTGACTCCACCCCTTTGATACACCAACCAATACATTTTTTATGACCCTGAAACAGCTCATCCCCGTCTTATTTTTCGGAATTGGCCCTTTTGCCTCTTTCGGACAGGATAGCCTGGTTCTTACCAAAGACAGCACCGGGTACAAACAGGCAGTCTATTGGGCTAAAAAAGGACAGCATGATACAGCGGAAAAGATATGCCGGGCTATTCTTAAAAAGGATCCCGGCCAGGTCAGAGCGGAAGTGTTACTGGGCCGGCTTTACTCCTGGGACCGGAAATTCGATTCGGCCAGGATGTACCTGAAGGATGCTATCAACCGTCAGCCTGACGATGAGGCATTTGAGGCGATCATCAACCTGGAACTATGGTCGGGGCAATTGGATCAGGCATTGATCTATTGTAATGACGCCCTCAGCCGCTATCCCCGTTCGGAAAAACTGCTTATTAAGAAAGCAAAAGTGTATAATAAACAAGCTAAGTATAAGGAGGCTTACCCGATAATACAACAGGTGTTACAGATCAATCCTGCTAACCGGGAAGCCGTTGAGTTTGAAAAATACTTGAAAATGAAACTGGCAGCCTGGCCGGAGAAGAACGCGATCGGCCTGTCCTATCAATACGATCATTTTGATCAGACCTACGCCCCCTGGAGCTATGCTTCCTTATATTTCCTTCATAGAGGCCCGGGGGGCCGTTTGTCTGCCGGCGTCAACTATGCTAACCGGTTCCGGACCCCGGGCGTACAGTATGAGTTGAACTGGTCCCCGAGGATATCCCCGTCCATGAAGGCGTTGCTGGGAGCGGCCTGGTCAAGGGACAGCATTTTGCCGGGATGGGACCTCGGCGCCGGTCTGAGCCATACCTTATTCAAAAAGGCTGAGGTGGAGGCAGGGATCCGATACCTGACCTTCAGCAGCCTTCCCAATCCCATCCTGCTTTATACCGGGGCCCTTAGCGTGTCCTTTGGCCGGTTTTGGGTATCTGCTCGTACCTATTTAACGGCCCGGCAGGCAGGTATGGATGAGTCCTATTACCTGACCACCCGGTATTATGGCAAAAAATCGAAAAACAACATTACGCTTATGCTTAGTACCGGATCCTTCCCACATGACTATCTCGATCCTGTCTCGGGGAAATCATTCAGCTACGCTACCAGGTCGAAAAGGATCCGGCTCGGCTATCAGACCGTCTTTTTTTCAACCAAAAATATCCTGAAGCTCTGGACGGGTTATGAACAACGAAGCTACTATTCCGGTCTTACCCTTGGGAGAATGACTGCAGGGATAGGGATAGAAAGATGGTTCTGATTAAATCAATTTATATGCAACCCCTACCCGAAAAGCCCTCAGGACTCCCCAGTTACGTGAAACCCATACTGGCATTCCCTGACGACACAGTCAAAGTGAGCGCCGTGATCATCACTTATAACGAAGCCAAAAATATCCGTCGCACCTTAGCCCAGCTGGATTGGTGTGATGAGGTCATCGTCGTTGACAGCTTCAGCACGGATGATACGGTGGCTATCTGCAGGGCATTTAATTGTACTGTCTATTTAAAAAAATTTGAAGGGCATGGAGCGCAGCGGCAATACGCGGTGTCCAAGGCCAGCTACGACTGGATATTAAGCATCGATGCGGATGAGGTCCTGTCCGAGACTCTGTTCATGGAAATTGCAATGGCGCTGCGGGAGAATCCAGGTTATACGGGTTACCGTCTTGCCAGGGGCCTGGTCTTTTTTGATAAAGAATTCCTGTATGGAAAAGAAAGCTGGCGTTATTCTTTGCGTTTGTTCAATAAGAACTACGGGAGTTTTACAGACAGTCCCGACCATGCAATCGTCCAATTAAGAGGGCGCGCATGTAAGCTCCGTCATAAAATGTTGCATTATAGTTGCCGGGATCTTTTTCAGTGGGAGGAGAAATACGGACATTACCCCCCTCTTGCAGCCTGGAAAGCCGTGACAAAGGAGAGGAACAAACGGCTGCTCCCGGTCTTATTATCCCTGCCTTTTTATTTTTTAAAGCATTATCTGCTGGAACTGAACTTTCTCAACGGAGCACGAGGCTTTTACTGGTCGACCTTGAAAACCTGGTATCGGGTTATTAAACATAATAAAAACAATACGGCGACATGCGCAACAGAAAAATGAACAGGCCTGAAAAGGAGTATTCTATTATAAAAATGGTTATTTTTTTTATTGCCGGACTGGTAGCTGGCTTCCTCGTTTTAAAATTTTTTTTAAAATTATGACAGGGCTGCTGCTTGCGGTGAGCCTATTTCCGCCGTGAAGGCGGAGACGGTTGCTGATATTCAAGGAGCCGCAGACTATGTATTTTCTTTTGGCGACGATTTTGTGGGCGGTACGGCTACTAAAACAATTGCCACCACTTTCGTTTCGTCGGAACAGGCAATAGCCCTTTAGACGCATAATACTTTTTCAGGGCCGTATAGATATCCTCTTCCTTTCTCCGGAGGACCGTACGGAGCAGTGAATCTTTGTTGTATGCGGCGCCAAGTAAAACGTGATACGGCTCTAGCTGCCCGGCACCGTACAGTTGCTTTTCTATCAGGCTTCGCCGGATGGCTCTTTCCGCTTCTACGGTAAGCGGCAAGGTGGGGTCCGCCAGGATGCTGGCCTCATCTTTTCGATAGCTGGCGTAGAAGGCCTGATAGGCCTGTTCGGTAGGAAACGAAAAAGAACGAAGAGAACCCGGCTGGTCGAGTGCGCAATCCGCTAAGTAAAAATGAATAGTCGTGATGTAGGCATAACCAAGGTCCAGCGCAATCAAACGGCTTTTTTCCATCAGGGAACGAGTGGCCGGAGAAAAAGTAGTTGGGATAGACATATATGGAAGACGGAAGGTACAGTTTTTGGTGGGAGTTGCATTCATGATTTAGGCAAAAAAGGTTAGTTTTGCTTATTCCTCAAGCCGACTATCCCTTTTTCATGAAACAATTATTTTTATTAATTGTCCTTGCGCTTGTTTTTACGCTGCCAGTCAAAAGCCAGAAGATAGTGGACGCAGCCTCTGTATTTTTAAATCTGCTGGATTCAGGACAGCGGGCTTGCGCTTTTTACCCTTTTGACGGGGATGAGCGATATAATTTCCGCTATTTCCCCGTTGAACATCCAAAAGGTATTGCCATGGATCAGTTGAACCCGGCACAAACAAAGGCGGCCTGGGAATTGATCAAAACATGCCTCAGTGAAAAGGCTGTAGAAAAGGCGGGTGAGATCATAAAGTTAGAAATTATCCTGAAAGAGCTGGAGCACCGCCAATCCGGTGACCATTACCGCGATCCGGGCAAGTATTTTCTGACCATTTTTGGAATTCCCCACGATAACACTATTTGGGGCTGGCGGCTTGATGGTCACCACGTGTCTTTCAATTTCTCTGCAAATAATGGAAAATTAGTGGCCGGAACGCCCGGCTTCCTGGGGGCCAATCCCGCTGTCGTGCAACAAGGCGCTGAGAAAGGGAAAGAAGTATTGAAAGAGGAAAGGGAAGCGGGTTTTGCGCTGCTTCACTCTTTGACAAAGGAGGAATTAACCAGGGCCATCATAGATACGAATGCCCCGGGTGATATTATTACTTATACCCACCGGAAGGCGATGATAGCAAAGTCGGAAGGCCTTCTTTATACCGAAATGAGCAGCGCACAGCAGGAACAAATGCTGCAATTGATCAGTCTGTACGTGCATCGTTATACCAAATTGTTTGCCGATGAAATGCTAAAGGAAATACAACAGGCAGGGCTTGACAAACTCCGGTTTGCCTGGGCGGGCCATACGGAATACGGGATCGGAAAGCCGCATTATTATCGTATTCAGGGTCCTACGGTGATCATTGAATATGACAACACCCAGAATAATGCCAATCACTTACATACTGTTGTAAGGGATCTCCGCCATGATTTTGGCGGCGACCAGCTATTGGAGCACTATAAGGCGGCCCATTGAGGCTCTCTCCAATCATTACATTAATAATGAGGCTGGGACCAGGGGATTCACACTATCTTATATGTATTTATCTGTGTTCTGGGGTTGTCGTCTTCGGCTGTCAGCAGGCATTGCCATTTATAGGTGAAAGGGGCTTTATTCAGGTAGACGCCTGAGCCGGTCATACTTCCCACTCTTGTATTGGGGCCCGAAGATTTTTCTATATTCTCTTTAATAAGGTATTCGGGCTTGGGTTGATGTTCGGTCACAAGGATATGCCTGAATCCGGAAAAGCAATTATTAGTAAGCCGGGTTATATCACCGTTGGATAAATGTTGTAAAACCTGCCGGATCACGAGCAGGTCAGCTGGGGGTATTTTATCGGTTAGGGTATTGAGGCAGTAAAAGCTTATCCTTTCCGATCCGAACTTTTCATTGTGATGCCTGATCATGTTGGGTACGACGTCTACCCCATTGTAGGCAATATGCGGGTTTTGGTCGCATATTTGGCTGCCTATATTAAAATCCCCGCAGCCGATGTCCGTTATGGAGGTGATGTTGTTGGCCTTTATATATTCTGTTATAAATTGGATATATTCAAGGCTCGACTTATTATAAGAACCCGAACCTGAGTAATATTTTGCGTCTGTTTCCAGGTATTTTGCTTCTTTGCCCTGGGCCCATAGTCCATTGTCGTATATCTCGGAGAATATCTCGCTATGGCTTTTTTCCTGGTACTTATCGTCTGCTGGTATGTGCTTGAGTTTGAACCGTTGGTAGTTTTTTCGGAGGGAATGGTATAATTTTTCCGGCAAAATAGACTTTAAAATACTCATGAAGATAAGTTTGTGGTATTAATTTACTGAAAAAAGTAAAGCAAAATTGATACCAGAGGTTTTCTTTTTTTAGGTATAGTTGATTTTCTTTAAATTGAGTCATCGGATATGGGAAATGAGTGAATAAATGACAGGATATGCAAATAGTAGTAATAGATGGATATACGTTAAACCCGGGTGACCTGGATTGGGATGGACTCAATGCACTTGGTAACGTTAGTTTTTATGACAGGACTGCCAGGGAGGAGACGGTCTCCCGTTGTTTGGAAGCCGATGTTATCCTGACGAATAAAGCTCCGCTGGATGCAGAAATTTTATCACAATTACCGCGGTTGAAGTATATAGGCGTGACTGCCACGGGTTATAATATTATTGATACCGATTTCGCCCGTAAAACGGGGATTGTTGTGACAAACGTACCGGGTTATGGTACGGATTCTGTGGTGCAGCTGACTTTTGCATTGCTGCTGGAACTTTGCTGGCATGTTCAGCGTCATAGCGATGCGGTGATGCAGGGTAGATGGTCGCGTTCTGTCGATTTTTCCTTTTGGGACTTTCCGTTGATGGAGCTTTCGGGCAAGACCATCGGGATCATCGGGTTCGGACACATCGGGGAAAAGGTAGGTGATGTGGCTACGGCCTTCGGGATGAACATCCTGGCTGTCAGCCGGCGAAGGAGCGATCAGTCGGGCCGGACAAATTTTAAATGGGCAGATATCGACGAAGTGCTGGAACGGTCTGATGTGGTGAGTATTCATTGCCCGTTGACTCCCGAGACGAAGGGGCTTATCAATAAGGATAGACTGGATAGGATGAAGCCATCGGCTTTTCTCCTGAATACATCCAGAGGGCCTATTATTGTGGAGCAGGATCTCGCTGATGCGCTGACGCGTGGCGTTGTTGCCGGGGCAGGTCTTGATGTTTTATCTGTAGAGCCTCCGCATCCGGGGAATCCGCTGTTTACGGCGCCTAATTGTTTGATCACTCCGCATATTGCATGGGCTACGAAGGAAGCCAGGAGGCGGTTAATGGCAATGTCGGTTGAGAACCTGGCTTCGTTTATGCGGGGCGTGGTGGTTAACCGGGTGTAGATCCTTCAATCCCGGGGGATGTGGCCAAAAGCTGCTTCACTGACCGTTTTATTCCGGTTACTCAATAAGTGCAGTGCATGATGCAATCTTTTTTCAAGTAACCACTTACCAGGAGTATTGTGGAAGAGCTTTTCAAAATCTCTTTTAAAAGCCGACAGGCTGCGGTTACTTAATTCAGCGTACGCTTTGCCGTATGCCAGATCTTATGACCATCAATCACATAAAACAGGTAATTGTATTGCGTCCACAAGTCCGCGAAACGCGTTTTCATCAGACGGGCTTCCATCGGGCAATTAAAGGCGGTGGCTTGAGGCAGCGGAGAAAAATGGTAAGGCGGCGGAATTGCAGAGTTCGCGGGTAGGATGGCGTTCGATAACGGAAATGGACAAGCACGAGGAAAAAAAAATTCCTGCATCTTGCATAAGATTTTTTTAGGGACTATATTTGCCGTCAAAACCAATAGAAAATGAAAAAACTGATGATCTTGCGGATGGCTTGTATGGTATCCTGCATCGGAATTACTCTTACATCCTCTGCTCAACACGGACACGGCGGCGCTAATGGTCCGACCACTCCTGTAAAATTAGGAAGTGTCACTGTCAATGGCGGCATTGGCGTAGGGAGTAGTTATGAAGGAGACTATTATAATTCTCCATTTGGATTAAAGGCCGCCATAGAATGGGGACTTTGGGAGGCAGGACCCGGTGTGATCACGCTGGGCGGCGAGTTCGGCGGATCCTTTTCGAGTGGTGGGTATCAGAACTATAATAACTATAGTTCACGTACGATAATTGTTGCCGCACGGGCTGCCTGGCATTATGGCTGGGAGGTTCCTGGTCTAGACACTTACGGCGGCGTTTCGGCGGGCCTGGGCTTCCACCATTATCACTATAACAACCCGGATTATTCTCATAGCAAGGTGATCCCTGTCCCGGGAATTTTTGTGGGCGCGTCCTATTTTGTGACGCCTACCTTTGGCTTTAATGCAGAAGCCGGCCATGATATTACCGACGTACAGGTCGGCGTGGTCTTCAAATTACAGTAAAAGCCTTTGTTATACGCCCGGATAGTGTTTGTGTAGTAGCTCAGTCATTATCCGGGCGTTTACCATTATTCAAAAAGGGCTTTAGCAGATCGATAGGAACAGGGAAGATGGTTGTTGAATTCTTCTCTGTCGCTATCTCTCGCAGGGTCTGCAAATAGCGTAATGTCAATGCGCTGGGTTCGTCGGCCAGTATCTTTGCCGCATCGGCCAGGCGCTGTGAAGCCTGGAACTCTCCTTCGGCCGCAATTATTTTGCTGCGACGTTCCCTTTCGGCTTCGGCCTGTTTAGCCATGGCCCGCTGCATTTCCTGTGGTAGATCGATCTGCTTGACTTCCACGTTGGAGACTTTTATTCCCCATGGCTCGGTATTCGAGTCAATGATTTGCTGCAACCGGTGGTTGATTTTTTCCCGTTGGGAAAGCAGGTCGTCCAGCTCGGATTGCCCCAGCACGCTCCGCAAGGTTGTCTGCGAGAGCTGTGACGTGGCCATCAGGAAATTTTCAACCCCGATAATGGCTTTCTGGGGTTCGATTACCCGGAAATAAACTACGGCATTTACTTTAATGGAGACATTATCCTGTGTGATAACGTCCTGTGTCGGCACATCCATTACTACCGTACGCAGGCTCACTTTTACCATCTTGTCGATAACGGGGATCAATAAAATAAGTCCGGGCCCTTTTACCCCGTTATTGCCTATCAAACGTCCCAGCCGGAACACCACGCCACGTTCGTATTCGCGAAGAATACGGATGGCATTTGCCAGGATCAGGGCGACAAAGAGGATGATCACAATAGTAATTACAGGTAACTGTTCCATATTATTGATTTAGGATTGACCACTTGTTTTTTCAACATATAATTTCAGGTTCCTCATTTCCTTCACCAGAACCTTTTCTCCCTTATTGACCTTTCCTGCAATTGATTCGGCGTTCCAGACCTCTCCTTGTAGGGTAACGGTGCCGGTAGGATCGAGATCATCGACGGCTTCTGCTATAGCACCGGCCATTGCTTCCAATCCGGAAACAACCTTTCTTCTTTGCGCCCTTATCCCCATCCCGATCACAAAGAGAAAAAATAATGCGGACACAATGGTCGAAGAAATAATAACAGTCAGGGAAATATTGGCAAACTCCAGCGACGAATTACTTCTGATCAACATCATAGATCCCAGCAGGAGCGAGACGACTGCGCCAACCGCTAACATCCCGTGACTCGCTATTTTGATCTCCAGTAAGAAGAGGACGATGCTAAAAATGATCAATGCCAATCCTGCATAGTTGATGGGCAGGACCTGCATCGAATAAAAGGCCAGGATGAGTGCGATAACGCCGACGATACCCGGCAGGATAGCGCCGGGGCTGTATAATTCAAACAGCACTCCGTAGAGGCCCAGAAGCATGATAATGTAGCTGATATTCGGGTCGCTGAGAATATTCAATATTTTCTCGGCAAAGCTCATTTCATACGGCAGTACCCGGGCGCCTTTTGTGTGGAGTGTTACGGTTGCTGCGGCAAGTCCAACCTGCCGGCCGTCAAGCAGGTCCAACAGGTTCTGATCATTAACGGCAATGAGATCGATTACTTTTTTCTCCAATGCCTCTTTCTCCGTGATGGAAACGCTCTGGCGGACGGCCGCTTCTGCCCACTGCAAATTACGGTTCCGTTTGTCTGCAATCGTCCGGATAAATGCCGCTGCATCATTCACTCCTTTTTCATTCATGATGGAATCGGGCTGTTGCCCCATTCCGACAGGATGTGCTGCGCCGATATTCGTGCCCGGAGCCATAACTGCAATATGAGCGGCTGTGACAATGAAGACCCCCGCTGAGCCGGCATGTGCCCCGCCTGGTGAAACATACACAATTACGGGCACCGGCGACTCCAGCATACTGCTGACGATAACCCGTGTTGATTGAACTAGACCACCAGGCGTGTTAAGATGGATGATGAGGCAGGCCGCTTTTTCGTGCTGCGCCTTTTCTATCCCCTCACGGATATAACTGGCTGCCACTGGATTAATAGAACCGTCAATTTTTAGGGAAACAACTGTTTGCGCAGATAGCGAAAACGGAAGGAAAAAGAAATAATATGGCAAAATACGTTTCACCGAACCTCTGTTGTAAAATACTCCTGTCCAGGTTGAAAGAGCTACTGTAATTTACTGAATTTCGGTGATATTCACTTTTTGTTGATTGCATGGCGGTTCAATCTGCGAATTGAACCGAATACACCATCGGCAGGTAATTGTTGATCACCTGCCAGTTTTCACCCCGGTCCGGGGAGAAGAATAAATTGCCGGTTGTTGTACCGAATGCAACCGCCTCGCCGGAGCAGGCTAATGCATGGCGGTAAACGATGTCGAAGCAATTCTCCTGCGGTAAGCCCTTCCGGAGATCTTTCCAGCTCCTGCCACCGTCATCCGTGCGGCAGATACAGAGCGAACCTTTGACGGCGGTGCGTGTAACATCGCTATTGGCGGGAGCCACCCAGGCCTGGTCAGGATTGTCACCAGCCACGGCGATGCCGAAGCCAAAACGAGCAGGGCCTTCAGGCTGGCTTACATCTTCCCAGCTCTGCGCGTTGTCACTGGAGCGGAATATGCCGCAATGATTCTGTTGCCATATCGTATTGGGATCGCTGGGTGCGGCGACGAGGATATGAGGATCATGCCCTATGTCTGAACCAGGATCGGGAAGAAAATCGGCCCGTAACCCTTTGTTGCGAACTTCCCAGGTCTTGCCGCCGTCAGCCGTTTCGAATATCCCGGCACAGCTGATGCCGACATAGAGATGATTTTCGTCCCGCGGATCTACTATGATCGAATGAATGCCCGGCTGATCACGCCCGCCGCCGAACCATCCTTCTTTGCGGGAGGGATGGTTCCACAGTGATTCGACCAGCTGAAAGCTATCTCCACCGTCATCACTCACGAATAAGCCGCCGGGATCGGTTCCTATCCACAATTTAGAAAGATGATCTTTACCCCCTTGTGTTATGGACCAGATATAGCGGGTCGTAGCCGGTATACCGGCTTTTATTTCTTCCCCTTCGGGGTAAGCAGGAGCGGCTACTTCTTCCCAGGTTCGACCTCTGTCTTTTGAACGGTGCAGCTTCACGCCCCAATGCCCATGGTCAAGGGAAGCCCACCAGAATCCGTTGCTGGGGGCTGCATAAGCAATGGAGACCGGTACGCCTTCAAAGGAGAGATTTTCCATCAGCCAGCGGCCGTTTTGAAAATGATAGGCGACAAGCCCTTTCCGGGTGCCTAATAGTAGTGTTGGTGTCATATGAGCAAGGTTATTGAGTATTCATCCTCCGGACAAAGCTTGCATAATGTAGATTTCACTGTTCTCCGGGAACGAATCACTCAAGGCAGTCCTGTCTTTTATCATAGTACCGCCAATGAAAATATTTACGTGAGGTCGCAGGCTGCCCTGCTCATTCAAAAGGTAAGACCGAACCCCGGGATAATTGGCATCCATTTCCTGGAGAATCGATGCCAGCGTATTGCCTTTAGCGGGTGTATCTTTTAAACCGGGGAAAAACCGCTTTAAGGCATAGGTAAATTTTACCGTTGGCATCACAAAGGCTTTGACCTAAGATACGTATAAATTTTCAATTTTGGTTGACTTAATGATCGTGGTGTTTATTTTTTATCGTACGCTTCTTGTAATTTACTTATATCCATTTTTTTCATTTTTAACATTGCCTGTAAAACTCTTTGGGATTTAACCGGATCCGGGTCACTCATCAATTTTCCGAAGATGGTGGGAACAATTTGCCATGACATTCCAAATTTGTCTTTCAGCCAGCCGCATTGAGATTCTTTTCCGTCGATAGTAAGTTTTCCCCATAGCTCGTCTACCTCCTCCTGTGATTCACAATTCACGAAAAAAGAGACGGCTTCGGTAAATGCAAATTGCGGCCCTCCGTTCAATGCAATGAATTTTAATCCCTCCAGTTCGAATGTTGTAGTCATTGGAGAGACAGTAATAATCTTTGAGTTTTTGAAAATTGAAGTGTAAAATTTTGCCGCTTCTTCAGCTTGATCGTTAAACCATAGAAATGGGGTGATTTTTTGTGATAGTTTCATTTGATTTGTTTTAATTGAGATTTTAAGAATGGATGAATATTGCCGCCATCTTACCGAGGGATTGCTCTAATCCGATTTTTGCAAATCCGGACATTTGTCCAAAATCTGCGTGTTGGGCAACGGTCATTTCTGTCTTGCCGTCCTGAAGGCTTTTGAAGGTGACTACAGTGCGAACGTTTTCCGGAAAGTCCGGGGGCATGCCCAGCGTGGTAGGGGGCACTTTGTTCCCGTCTTTGTCGGAAAGACTTTGAATGAATTCAATGCTCTGCAAGGGCACAATTTTTTTGTAAGCCCATATGCTGAAAAACTCCTGCCCGCCCATTTCCTTCGCTGCTCGCATACTTACCAGCGATATTCCACCTTCCCGGAAATCGATTTTCGCGCTTGGGCAGGTGAATTTATCAGGCCCCCACCAACGCATTACAAGGGTAGGGTCGGTCCATGCTTTCCAGACTAGTTCGACAGGTGCATCAAAAATACGGGTGATCACTATCTCCTTTTTCATTCTATTGTTGTTAGTTATTTAATTATTTTTTATTACTACGTTTTCTGGTTTTAGGTTGGATTTCATTCAATAAATTATCGAGTTTATCCAATCTTAAATCCCAGAATTTCCTGTATTGCTCTACCCAATCGGATACTTCGTTTAGTTTTTGAAACTTTGCCTCACAATAGCGCTCTCTTCCATTTTTTTTTATAACTACAAGGCCGCATTCGCTCAATATTTTGATGTGTACGGAGATTGCCTGACGGCTTACGGCAAAATTCTCTGCAATTGAATTCAGGTTTTGAGATTTATGGGCAAGCAGGTCTATGATTTCTCTTCTTGTCGGGTCGGCAATAGCCTGAAAAACGTCTCTTCTTGTTTCCATGCGCTTTAATTTATGCAATTACTCGATTGCAAATATATGCGCAATTATTTGATTGCCTATTTTTTTTAATATTTTTTTTGAATTTACGATCGGAACTTATGGAATAAGCGGGAGAAACGGCCCAATCATTTACCGTTCATCCCAAGACCTTTAATCCCCGTTAGTCGAAATCCTGAAAACCAGAGGTGAATACCGATTTTAGCCGGGTGAACAGGCTTATCGTTAACAAGCTTTAACATGTTGTTCCGCTCCTCCCTATTAACAGGCGTGGATGTAGGATCCAATCTAGTTTTGCTGGTACAAACAAAAAGTATGAAGAAAATAATAGTAGGCGCCGCCCTCCTCCTGATGATCAGGACGGCCCACGCCACGCAGGCGGTGAAGCACAGCGACGAACGCAACATCTTATCCACCGAATTACCCGTCAACTTACAGTCGGGCATCAAAAATCAATACGGCGGGTATTGGATCACGGAACTAGCCCAGGAAGGTGACGGTAAGCATGCGAAATATCTCCTGACGCTGGAAAGCGCTGACCAGATTGTCCATCTGGAGGCTGGCAGGAGAGCGAACTGGGTAGTTACCAGCACAGCGCAGAAGGCGGACTAAGGACGGGTTCAGCGGGGGCGGCCCGCCCGGAAGCTGGCTGCCAAATCTCTTATTGTTGTATCCGGTGCCCCGAAAACTCGGGGCATTCTGCTGTGGTGCTCCGATCACTTGCATGAAAGGAAGGAAGAGCGGCGGTCAATAGCCTTTTCGGGTGAATGGGTAGAAAGGCGCCGCCTAAAAAAAGATGTTTTATACTTCTTTGCCATGAATCAGAAAAACCTTACCTTAATTAGCAGAATTCATCTTCCTTCCTATAGAAATTCATATCGCATCCCATAAAGTCGATATCCTCTTTCCAGACTTGCCCAATATTCTTTCTTAATTCCAGTGATCAGGGATCCGTCCAATAAGAACTTTTTGAGTCCTTATGCTATTGCCTATTTTTTATTATTGTTATAAAACCTTATTTATGAAGGAAAACCTAACCTTATGTCTTGTGTCATCCTGCATGCTTGCACTCTTCCTCGTCACAGGATGTACAAAAGACCCGGCTACGGGCGGAGAGAGTCCCTGCCAGATACAAAAAATAGTCATTCCCAGCCACCTGCTGGTCGCTTCGAACAGGGTTAAACCAATCCCTTATATAGCTAGAAATATTCCCTACAAAGTTCAATCTACTTCGAATATAACTCCGGGGGCCTCCGACACATTGACTTTCACTTACAATACATGGAGGAATCCTGTCAGTGTGACTCATCGAATGAATATAGGTGACAATATATTATTCAAATACGACAAATGGAACCGCTTGACGGAATATATAAATATATATCCAGGTGGAACGGGCGGCGACTACTGGCATAAATATACCTACGACAAGGTAAACACCGACAGGATCATCGCCGATACTGCCTTCAGGGACTTTATCAGTTCGAATGGCGAGCTGACCTTTTATAACGATATCGACCTGACTATTTTTAAATACGATTCATTGGGCAGGATAAGTCAAACTACCGAATATGTCCTGGGGAACACTATCGTAAGGCTGTACAATTACGATACACAGGGTAATCTGCAGAGGCCGGGTTCACTTTTTGACAATAAGCCGAACATACATCTCACCAATAAGATATGGATGTTCCTCGACCGGGATTACAGTATAAACAATCCTGTTGATAATGAATCCTACACGTATAATGGGAATGGGTTCCCGATAACAATAAATAATTCGGCGTCTGTTGCACCTGGATTGGGATTTATTGTCATCGGTTATCCTTTTGCCATTACCAGGGCTAGTATCTATTATTCCTGTCCATAAGGTGCTGCGGCTTCCAGGTCCGGAGGGGATCGAAAAAGAAAAGACCCCCAATTTTGGGGATCAGTCTTATCAGGTGCCCCACAGTGGAATTAGTTCGAACCAATTCAGGGAGGATTTGCACTTGTTATATAAGCTAAAGGCCACGCTAAAAATTGTTCCAGATACTACAAGTGGGAGAAATATAATGAATTATATAGATAAGGCTAACCAACTCCAGATTATAAGCAGTTTACATCGCAATTTGAGAAATAGGTAAAATTTATTTTCGAAAAGAGACTTTTTAGTCTACTTTTGGTTTTACAAATTATTTAGATGGGAAAGGCAGACAGGACAAAACAATTTATCCTTGAAAAGGCGGCTCCAATATTCAATTCAAAAGGTATAGCCGGCACAACGATGGACGATATTTTGGCAGCGACAAAAATGGCTAAAGGGGGCATCTATCGGAATTATGAAAGTAAAGAAGCTATTTCCTATGCCAGCGTTGACTACTTACTTAAAAAACTCACTGGAAAAGTCAACGAGATCATGACGAAAGAAAAAACAGCCGTTAAAAAGCTGTTCGCATTTATGGAACTATATAGCAACCCGCATTTGCCTTATATCGAAGGAGGGTGTCCGATTATGAATATTGGGGTTGATTCGGATAATACGAATCCTCATATTAAGGAAATGGTAAAAAAATTGATAAATAGTTCACTGGAGCAGTTTGCCGCGGCCTTAAAGCAGGGAATTAAAAATGGAGAATTATCAAGCAATCTGAATGCCGATGAATATTGTTTGAAAATGTTCGTGATGATTGAAGGAGCAATGCTTGTTTCCCGAATTACCGATAGCAATAAACCGATGCATTCGATTATAAAAATGCTTAAATCAGAATTAAAAATATTTCAACTTAACTAGAACAAGATTACTTGATAAATAGAAATCAGTTATGGGTTTTTTTTATGCGAAAAAAGAGACTAAAAAGTCTCTTTTTGAGAAGTTTTTTTCTTAACCGTAAAATCAATAAAAAATGGAAAAGACAATTGAAGAAAAAAACAAAGCCATCGTTCGTGAGGCGTTTGAGGCTGCCTTTAACAGGCGTGATTTTAAAGCCTTTGAAAGGTATTGGTCTCCTGATTATGTTCAACATAGTGCCCACATCCCCCCCGGCCGAGATGGGTTACGTCGTTTAATTGAAGCGTTGCCGCCCGAAGTGCGCTATGAATCAGGAATAATGATGGCCACTGGGGATTATGTAATGGTTCACGGTAGATTTACTGGTTTGGGTGGCCCCAATTGGATAGTGGTAGATATCATTCGTTTTCAAAATGGGATACTGGTGGAACACTGTTTGGCACAATCCCTCTGGTTGGATAAATTATTTTAAGAAAAGGCGGTAAATCTGGTGAGGCAAGTCGCAAAAAAATTTGATGAGATTGAGTATACACTTGAGATCAAGGACATGAGGCAAACTTATTTATTCTGGAATTCTAAATTAAAGGGCAGGCTATTAGAAGCTGTAACTATTGTTAGTTTGTGGAGAGGGCAAGGGCCCTGTTTCATTCACGGCTATCATGGCATCGGATTATTGGGAATAATGAGTTGGCTATAAAGTTATCTGGGGGCGGATACTCTCAAGTCAGCAAAAATAATTGACTATATCGAGAGTTCCGTCAGGCTGTGATGGTAGGGGCCTTGAAGTTTAAATGATTTAATAAAACAGCTTAAAAAATTAAGGTAATGAAAGCAATTCAGTTAAAGGCATATGGCCGGCCGATTGAAGACATCGGTGTAGTGGAAATTAGCGAATCGAGGGTAATCAATAATGATGAAGCCGTTATTGAGGTCCTGTATAGCCCTGTTAATCTAAGTGATTTGTTATTGGCGTGGGGTACTTACCCCGTACAACCAGAGTTGCCTTCCGTCATTGGAGGCGAAGGTGTTGGCAGAGTGGTTTCAATCGGTAGTGCTGTTTCTACAGTGAAGCCAGGCGATTTAGTGAATATTCCGTTCGGCACATTTGCATGGAGCGAAAAGGTTACAGTCAAAGCAGCAGAATTGATTCCACTGCCAGCAGATATCGATTTACAGCAGGCGGCTATGCTTTCCATAAACCCGCCAACGGCAGTCTTGTTGCTAAATGAATTTGTCCCGTTAAATGCCGGTGAATGGGTAGTATTCAACGCAGCTAATGCTTCTGTAAGTCATTCGATCATTGCAGTAGCGAAATCAAAAGGTATAAAAACGCTCGGATTAGTCAGAAGAAAGGAAGCCGTAGATATAGTGCGGAAAGCGGGTGCGGACGTGGTTTTAGTAGACGATGAAAAGGTTGTTAGTGAGGCAAAAAAGGCGACCAATAACGCAAGAATAAAGCTGGGACTTGATGCTGTTGGCGGTAAAGCAACTAGTTCGATAGCCGAAATTCTTGGTTATGATAGCCATCTCGTTTCTTATGCTATTATGAGCGGCGAACCCATCATTGTAAGCCAAATAGATATTATTTTCAAACAAGTGACGATTCACGGATTCTATATGTATTTACCACAATATCTCCCCAAATTGAAAAATGCTTTGTACGAATCGATACAGCTGCTGAAACAAGGAAAAATCAATGTTCCTGTCTCAGAAGTATATCCTCCTGAAAAGGTAAAAGAGGCGATAGAACATACCCTAAAGGGCGGCAAAGTTTTATTACAATTTAAATCATAAGAAATGAAAGCCTTAATGTTCAAACAAGCCTTAGGGCGGAATAAAACGAAAGGCAAACAAGAAGAATCGAACCCTTACTATACTGTATTTGAATCAGTTATATAAAAGGTGGCCAGGCAACCCTCAAATCCGAACCGGGAACGGGCTGCCAGTTGTGCGCTGAGTTTTCAACAGATGCCCCGACCACCCGCGCCTAGATTTACGAATGGACGCGCTATCTGATCGGTAAGTTTTGCGCCAAAGGAAATCTAACGCTTAATTAAGAGGGCATTCTCTCTTTTTTTAGCCGAATCATATCGAGGGCTGCCAAGTGTGCCGTTCATCCCTGATATACCTGGCCCAGCTATACAGCGCATCATAGATCTTCATTCCTATCTCCAGTTGCTGATGGTCATCGCTAAAATTATACGACAACCCTGCGGAGATCGCCCAAAGCCCCGCACTCTGCGGCGCCAGGCCAAACCTATCCGTATCCGCACCCCGCACGATCAGCGCCAACAGCGAAAGGGCCTCATCCTTCAGCTCGTGTTTATGCAAAATAAAATCAAACGTACATTCCTCCCCATAATGCGAATATTCCGCGCCAGGTATATCAAACGGGATCGCCCCCAGTTCGGCCGCCTTGGGAAAAACCTGCTCCTTTGGAACATAGATAAATTCCGCGTCCGGGTCAACAAAACGTTTGATAAGCCAGGGGCAGGCGATACGGTCAATCTTTGGCCGCTCGCGGGTGATCCAGTTCATAAAAAGTGATTTATTGCGTAAAAGAATAAACCAGAAGCTCCGCAGGCTTACCCGATACCGCCCGCGCCGCCACTACAAAAACTTTTAGTTCCGGCACCAGTAGGGATGTCCGCGCCCCACTTCGCGTCGGGATGTTGGCGATCTGTCTGTATATATTGTCACCCTGCTGCTGAAAAATACTGATGGCGCCTTCTCCGCCGCTGACCAGCACTTCTCCCGTGTTCGCGTCATAATACAAATCGTCTGCATCTCCTGTCATCTCGTTGGCGGCCAGTTCCTTTCTCGTTTGGCTATCATAGACTACCAGCCGGGCCGGATGCCGGTATCCCACCAGCACCCGGTGATGGATCGTGTCTATTGCCATCGGGAAATTCGCGGAAGGCGTACTCCTTTCCCATCGGTCGGCCAGCTTTAACTGCTTCAGATCAACCACCCCCACCAGGTGCGCATCCGGCAAATTCACAAAGAGCAAATTCAGCTTCTTGTCCAATTGGAATGATTCCGGATGCGCCGGCAGCTTTACATCCCCTATCAGTTGGTGGCTGTCGGCATCGATCACTGCAATGCCTCCTTTCCCATATCCTATATAAATCTTCTTTTCGGCAGAATCGTACCGGACGTCATCCGCATCCGATCCCAAATGAAGAGTAGCCACTTTATTAAAATTGCCTGCGTCATAAAAATAACAGTCTCCGCTGCCTCCGTTAGCGACAACAATTTCATTCTTCTGTGGAATATACCCTACGCCCTGCGGCTCATCGAGTCCCTTTATACTGTGAATCAGCTTGCCTGTAGAGATATCCACCACCTCCAAACTATTATTCCCTAATGCGGCCATATAGACGATCTTATCCTTCAGGTTTACATCCAGGTGATCGATACGACCTTTTACTTCCGCCAATGGGATCGTTTTATTCAATTGCAGGAGATGCGTCCCGAACGGCGCCTGAGCGTTGCACCCGCAAAGGTTACTGGAAAGAATAACCAACAGAATAAAAAGAGGACGCTTTTCCAATAGCTTACAGTTTTGAATTTGTCTTATCCAACGCGGCTTTCAGGCCAATAGCCAGTTTCTCCGGGTCGCTCACCGCCCAAAAGTGCATCATAAATAACCTGGGGTCATCATAGAGCATGTGGTTGTGTATCGCTGTCACTGCAATCCCATTCTCCGTCAATGCCTTTACCACCGGGTTTACCTCATCCGCCAGCAACACAAAATCGCCGGTAATGCCCGCAACAGCGCCATCCATCTGGAAATTGATCCCGGTCGCCATGCCGATAGCCGGTGGCATCTCCATACCGCTCTCCAACAGTTTTTCCTTTCTTGGAAAAGAATATTGTAACAACTGTCCACTGTGCTTACCCGACTTGCCCAGGATTGCCTCGACCTTCGACCAGTCAGGGCCACTACCACCAGCAACGGGAGCAGCCGGAGCCGTCAATGGAGTACCCGTCACCGCCAGCACCGACTTGATGGCCGCCGCCAGCTGCAGGGCATCCCCGCTCCCTGAAATATGGATGTACTTGATATTGGGTTTCTCATTGACCAGGTGATTGTGAATGGCTGTCAACGAAAGGTTCGCCGCTACCAGCTTGGCTACTACCGGTCCGACCTCCGAGTCCAGCAATACCAGATCTCCCATTGCCATTGTTTCGTGCCCCATCCCTATAAATCCGATCCAGGAAGTAAGGGCAAGACCAGGTGAAACGGAAAATTCGTTCACCTTCACTTTTAAGTCACTTCTTGGAAAAGTGATACGGTACACCTGGCCCTGCATCATTCCCTTTTTTCCGAAAACATTATTCAATCCGGTGGAATCGATTTGACCAAAACTGCAACTGGCATACAAAACTGCAAAGAGGAAAAAAATCGTTCTTTTACGAGTGTTCATTTTGTTTCTTTTAAGTTGGTGGTTAACTTATGCTATTTTTAAAATTAGTCCGATAGCCGCGGCGATTGCAATAATAAATGGTTCCTGTAATTTTTTGAAATAGATCAGCGCCAATAAAGTAGCTACAGCTATGACAGCCGTCGGGAGATCCTTAATGCTCCTCATCGCAATGACAATAACAGCGCCCACTAGCGTACCCATGACGGCCGCCGTGATGCCATCTACAAAGGCTTTTATAGAAGTGTTTTTAGCGATTTTCTTAAAATAAGGCGCAGGCAGGATGGTAAATAAATAACACGGCAAAAAGGTTGCCAGGCTGGCCACTACTGCGCCGGGAAAACCTCCTATCAGGTAGCCGATAAAACCGACCGTTATAACGACCGGGCCGGGCGTTATCATAGCTACTGCCACCGCATCCACAAACTGTTCTTCGGTCAGCCAATGATATTCGGTGACTACGCCGCCATGCAGGAAGGGCACGATGGCCAGACCACTACCAAAAACAAAAGCCCCCGCTTTCAAAAAAAAGAGTCCGATCTTGCTCAACATTCCCGGCTGGTAGTCCCAAAAACCTGCCCCCGCAAACAGGAATACTGATATCGGTGATCTGTTTGGCGCCAACCATCGGGGAGGGGCCTTGATGACCATATACATCAGCCCGGACAGGATGAACAGCAGGATTTGTTCTGACTGGGTAATGACGGTCACTACCCCGCCTGCCAGATAGAAGACCCACAAGAGCCAGTTGGAGCGGATGGCCTTTCCATTCAGTTTGCTGACAGATTTGATGGTCAGCTTGTAGGCGCTCATACTTATGATGCCGATAACTGCCGCGCCTACTCCATAAAATATTGCTTGCATCCAGGGCAAGCCACCAAAGACCTTGTATGCCATGCCTATCCCTACTACCATCAAAAAGGATGGCAATACGAAGGCAATCCCCGCAAGGGTTGCCCCAAAAATCCTATAATGAACGAACCCCAGGTAAATGCCCAGCTGGGCTGCAAGCGGCCCAGGTGCTAATTGCGCTAAAGCCAACCCTTCCTTATAGTCTTCTTCTGTGATCCACTTTCTTTTTTCCACCAGATCACGGTGCATATACCCGACGAGGGCAACGGGGCCTCCAAAGCCACTATACCCTAATTTAAAGAAATAGGCCATCAGCTGCTGCAGCGTATAAACAGGTTGTCGCTCGTTATAATTTTCTACCATTTTGGCAAACGTACCAACTCCGTTCACCGTGAAATAGAATAAAACTGACTATTTGTACAGGAATTACTTTTTTGCTCCTCTTTTTTTAAAAGCCGAAGGGTTCTTGCCAGTGTGTTTCTTAAAAATCCGCGTAAAATGGCTCTGATCCGAAAAACCCGTCAGGTAGGCGATCTCAGTGAGCGAATATTTGGATGATTCAATCAATTCCTTTGCCTTCTCGATCCGCTGCTTGCGGATATAGTCCCCGAATGACAGATCATCAAAATATTTGGAAAACTCCCGGGATAAATAGGACGGATTGATCTCCAGGTCCTTCGATAGCTCTTTCAGGCTCAGGTTGGTATCAATATGATCCTGGATAAACTCCTTCAGTTCCTGCGCCCAGGTTGGTATCTTCTTTTTAGACCCCGGCGTACTCTTTAGAAAATTATTAAAAACCCCTAACAGCAGGTTCTCCATCGGCTGCTGCGTATGCTTTACCTTCTGCAAATGTTTCGCCCAGCTGTATACCGCATCATACAAGATCATCCCCTGCTCCAGCAACTCCTGATCATTGGTATAATTGAACGCCAGCCCCGCCGAGATCGCCCATAGCCCAGCCGCCTGGACAGCCAGTTCGTGATGATCCGTATCCGCCCCCCGCACGATTACTGCCATCGTATGCACCGCCGGGTCGGCAATCTTGTATTTCCGGACAAAAAAGTCAAACGTACACTCATTCTTATAATGCGTGAATTCCACCCCTGGCACATCAAACGGCGTAGCGCTTAGTTGCGAAGCCTTTTCCGCCACTTCAGCAAACGGGACATAAATAATCTCCGCCTCCTTATCAATGAATCGTTTTATCAGCCACGGACAGGCAAGGCGGTCGATCTTTGGTCTTTCTCTGGTAATCCATTTACTCATAATGGACAAATTTAATACTGTTTCGGCCTGAAAAACACCACCGCCATACCAGAATGACCTTTAGGGACCCTTTCCGGATTAAAAACCCATAGTGAGTTAACATCTCGGAACCAATAAAGTAAACAAAGCATTTTGTGTAATCCCACGCCTGAAACTGCATTTCTTATCTTTACATGAGGTGAGATTATAACAATGTGAGGTCTCTTGAAGGAAAAGAGGGATGGAACCTTTAGGAGACGGAAAAGGGACCGTCCGGACATATTCTTGCAGAATTAAGCAATAAGGAAAGTTGGTTGAAGTACAGTGCAAGGACGACCAGACAAAAAAATGACGTGGGTTAGTCCTTACCGTCTGCGAGGGCTGCCACACACTAGAACCGGAATAAGAATCCCACGCCATAGCGTGAGCGATTTACCTTACTTCCCGGTTCTTAATGAAGGTTGCAGTTTCGCAGAACGAGAATAAAAGCAAATGCGCATAATCTATCCATTGCTGCATAAGACATTTAAACATCGGCTGACCTTTACCGATTGGTATGACAAATGGTTGTCATTTCCCATTCCGTCAAACCGGCTTTTCGAATTCCCCAACCTTGTTCTTCGAATATTGTGACGACCGTGATTGGCGACTTGCTGTCCAACCAGGCATAAAAGTTAGTCGACTCAGGAAGGATACGGTCTTCCCGTTTATAGAGCACAGTATAATTTGTAACAAAGGGGGGCTGCATGATTTGGCCATCCCAGTTTGCTGGAATAGAGGGGAAAACTTGTTGCAATTTAATGAGCAATTGGTACCAGCCGGGTAGCGATTCTGAATAGGTGATTTTCCAGCTACCAGAGAAAATATCCAAACAAATCTCATCGGTAGTCATCAAATCCAATTTATAACCTACGATCCGTTCGATGGCGGCCCATTTCAATTTTTCGTCGCGATCTTTAAAGGGATAGCGAAACCCATCTTTCTCATAGATAAATTCTCCTGGATCTTCCTGTAATTGTTGCCGCTGGAGAGCCTGCTCCGTGTCGGTAACAACAGTCATAGCAATGGGAAGTCGAAAGAGATCAGCTATTTTTCGGTACAAACCCATTATTTATCAAAATTAGCTTTTTTGGTGGGTCATTACAAAATGGTATTATTCAGTAGACGTCTATGAGGTTTTACTCATTTGGAACAAAGCAATAGCAAGGATTTCCCCTTTTCAGTTAAATGGTATTTTTGTTTTGGGACTTAGGGCTTATCAGGAATGGTTTTGGCTATAAGGCCCACTTTCTCCAACGGCTCAATATAATTGCGATAATTAAACGTTTGATTGGTAAGCCCTATATGGCTTAGGATATCTTCTCTTTTCTGCGTATTCTCCTTTATAAAGAGTAATATCCTGGCAAACTCCTTATATATTTCTTCATCACTAACTAAGTTACTAACTAAGTCAGCCAACTCATTTATAAGCGCTATCTGTTTAAAATTAGCTACTTCTGTTTCTCCTTCAACGTGGATAAAGGCTTTCCCTTTAAATGATGGATGTATAGGCAAAGTCACCTGGAACCAGGTACGTTCAGCATCCGTTTCAAAAACTGCTTCAGGAGAGCCATTATGCTTTAATGCTTCCAGAATAACCGGGATACCGGTGGGGCCTGTAATCGGCAATCACAACTGCAGGATTTTTCGTAATCAGGAATACAGTGTTTTTGGCAACAAGGAATACATAGGTTTTGGTAACAAGGGTGCAGAGAA